>ERZ761609.82-NODE-82-length-140629-cov-59.376713_pt1 | contig 140629 bp, 128 predicted proteins | sample MGYA00511163_ERZ761609 | MGnify/ENA primary metagenome ERZ761609 (study PRJEB28899, sample SAMN02445070) | bioreactor sludge metagenome | biome: EBPR sludge | place: Australia: Brisbane, Thorneside Wastewater Treatment Plant | collected 2011-12-16 ... | reverse complement strand
GTACCCAAGCGCTACAAACAAAAATGCCAATCAGGTTAACTGACTGGCATTAGGGTTAACCCCGGCTTTTCCATTTATGCCGCAAGATCAAGCATCGCTGTCTGGGGCAGCATCAGCTTCGTCTGTAGTCTCTTCACCGGCAGATTCTTCTTCAGCAGTGTCCGCTTCGGCGGGCTCCTCATCAGTTGCTGCTGTTTCTTCGTCAGTCGCTGCTTCGGCGGGTGCATCCGCTTCTTCGGCATCAACTTCAACAGTAACTTCTGTCTCGCCAGTGTCAGCTTCGGCAGCAGTTTCCTCAGCAACGACTTCAACCGGAGCTGCTTCTTCGCTGGTTTCTGTTGTTGGTGCGTTATTCTCTTCCATGTCATTCCTCGCAATCAGTGATGAACAGGGAGGTTCCTTCCTCCACGCCTACAACGGCGCTGTCTGTGCCTGCCCGACCCCTCCCTCAACCAGTCCGGCTGGCTTCTGGAGTATAGGAGACGACAGTCCACTTTTTGGAAGAATCAGCAGCGTGGTTGGCAACCAGTATCAACCAACATCAAGGGTGCAGAAAACGGTACTTACAAGCAGAACACAAGTATTGGGATCTCACACCAAAGAACAGGCGTTTCCACCACACAGGGCGGGTTTTATGGGCGCGTGAGCGGCAACGGGGACAACTAGTGGCATTTGGGCTAGACATTCTGTCGGTTTTATCGGTCTGATTGATTGAAAAGTGAAGCATGTTACTAAAAACAACCAACCAGCAGGGAGAGTTTATACCTGCTGGCTGGCTAACTGTGATGCTTGCATGACCTGGGGGAGTCAAAAAACAAGCAATCCGTACAGAGTGTAACAGATGTGACAGAAAAACTACCGTTAATCGGTTATTGGCGACTCCTTTGTTAGGCTGTTGGCTATCTTGTGCATCATGCACAACAGTGAGAATCCCTATGACGAATGATATAAAAATAATCCTGATCGTGATTGCTGTCGCCCTGGCGTTGGTGGTTGTGTCCTTTACATTTGCCTAATAATAACTCAATTGCCTATACTTGCTCCCTATGGTAGGGGAAAAGCTGGATCAGGAAACGTTGGAAAACATAGCGGGCGATATTGCCGCGCTATTGTGTGGACGCTTGCCTGACAGTAGCACCGAAATCAATTTGCATACTGAGTGTGTCACCCTCAAAAGCCGCACGGTTGTTCAAGTCTTTGCCAGTAGGCATGGCGCAGGTGGGCTATTTACGGTTAATCTGGAAATGAAGAATTTTTAATCTAACTGCCCTAGTCGGCGTGACATTTTTAATTGTTCAGGCTACATTCAGCTTTCAGCTAAAGTGATGAATAAAAAAACAAACAGGAAGCAAGCCCTGACTTCCATTTAGGCTTTTTGCTGTGAGGGAAGAGAGCAGCATCACACCGAACCACGTTTTCCATTGGCTGCTCAACCGGTTCGCCGGGGACAAGAAGCCTGCCCCGGCGTCCACCTTCAGGCAATCACAACAGCCATTTTACCGCCTATCCGCTATTTTTAAGCATTTTTCTACCGTTTGTCTCTAAACCAGCACCATTGACGTAGTTCATCGGCAGCGCTGTTGCGTTTGTCTTCACCAATCGTTTCTATTAATTCAATTTATGGAAAGATGAACTCATCAAGCAACCACAATAAATAGAGAGAGCAAGCCCATGAAAAATAATAATAAAATCCGTTTATTCGCCAGCATTGCCAGCATGGTATTTCTATTCTGCCAACTGGTGGGTGGCACTGCTTCTGCTGAGTATCGTGGTTATTGGGTAGATGCCGTTCATCAATACCAGGCAGATAACAGCCGCACTGACCAACCACAAGCAGTTCAGCAGGATTACAGCTATCAGGAACCCGCTTATCAGCCCGCATACGAGCCGCTCAGTAGTCATGAACAGTACCCATCCACATTTAACGCACCAGCATCTGGGCAAGCTGAGTACCAACAAGGTATAAGAGTTCTTGGACAAAGTGCTTGATGTTCTATCGACCAACTCCCTTTGCAGATGGATTTGACCTGGCAATGCCCGATTTTCTTTTTCAGGAAGGAACCGAGAGGTTGCTCGGATAAACCCACCAATCTGGTCATGTATAAAAACCGGGGGAGTATGACCACTGATGCGGAATCTGTATGCATGGTTACATTAACCACCGCTACATCTGCCCGGAATTATGAAGACTTTGCAGGTAAAGCTATTTCCAGTTTGCCTAATCGCCGCCGCAAGGATGCGTGCTCACGGTTGGCCTGAATCAACGCCTTCTGGACCCTCACAAGCTCTGCCAGCATCTGGGCGATCCTGGCTTTTTGCTGGCTGTGTGCCAAGGTAGTATGTGTTGTTGTCATGATGGAACCTCATCGGCTGGTTTGTTGTTGTCATTGGCTACCTGACGTTACCACAGCAGCATGGATGCTCGGTATTCTATCAACCCTTTCCTGAAATCCAGATGAAGGCGATGTCGATACCGGGCGGAACCAAAGGGTCTTATAGACAGCCTCCCCAACCTATCCACAGAATCTGTGGATAACGCCGTGTATAAGCCAACAGCCTTCCTTGAATAGCCCTTATAGAACAGTGATATATAACAAAATGATTATATATTGGCCACTTCTGATATTCCCAGCCCAACATTATTAACCTCCACCAACAGGTAATGGTGGTTTGCTCGCCGCTTGGCAACCGCCTTCAGTTGCGCCTCCCCTTGCCCGGAACCCTCCAGCAATTCGGTCTTTGTACCCCCCAGTTTTGTATCCAGTGACCCCCAATCTCTGACCATTACCCAATGCCCCAGCAAATCCTTGTACACGGATGCCCGGTAATAACGCCGCTTTTCAGGATGTACCCAAAGTCTGCTTGTATACATGGCTTCATCGTTGTCGCTGTTTTGTCAAGTAAGTATGTTAAGTTGGTTTGTTTAGTAAGTAAAGTTAATATATAATGATTGGCAGACAAATCAGGAGTGACCCACATGAAACCAGCCACCTACACCAACGAGCAAATCATCGAAGCCGGGATGCAATTGCTGGCGGATAAGAAACGGGTCACACCTTTTGCCATCCGTAACATTCTGGGCGGTGGCAATCCGGCCCGAATCAAAACCATCTGGGAAGAAAGTCAGCAAACGGCCCTGGAAGGGCAACTGGTTTCCCACAAAGTGGAATTGCCGACTGAATTTGCCGATGCACTGGATGCCACCAAGGACAGCCTGGACGAACTGGCCAAACGCATGTACGGCAGGGCACAGGAAATTGCCGAATCCCGTGTACGTGAAAGCATTGCCGCCGCCCGCAAGGCCAAGGAAACCGCAGAAGTGGAAGTGGCGGAAGCGATGGATAGCGTTGAACAACTAGACAGCGAAAATGTCCGCCTACAGGAAGCGGTGGAACAACTTCAGGCAGAACTCAAACGGGCCAATGCCGACAACTCCCGCTTGCAGGAACGGCTGACCACCATGACCGACAAGGCCGATAAAGCTGCCTTGGAAGCTAAAGATGAAAAAGCCCGTAACCGCGAACTGGAAAAACAGCTAACCGTCAACGAAACCCAAACCCGGATACTGGAAGGGCAGGTGAGGGAACAGCAAACCACCATCAGTACCTTGCAAGGCAAGCTGGAGGCCGCCAGCCTGGCGCACCAACAGCTTGAGCTGGAAAACATCACCCTGAAAGCCGACCTGAAAAACGCGGAAAGCACCCAACAGGCACTGAATGGGCAACTCATCGCAGCCCAACAACAGCAAGACAGCTTGAGAACCGCACGGGATCAGGCAAGGGCAGGGCAGCAGGAAGTCCAGCAACAGCTTGCCATCCTCCAAACCCGGCTGGAGGATGCAGCCAGTAGGGAAGGGGAGCTGAAACAACGGCTGGAACAAAGCCAGCAGGCTGAAGAACAGGCCAAAGCCACCGCAGCGGAACTGAAAGGCAGGCTGGCAGCCCTGACCCCCGACAGCACGGCGGAAAATAAACCCGCACCCGGTGCGGCTTAACCCGGCTACCCTGCCAACCGGGGCAGGGTAGCCGCGCTCCGGGATACCCAAAAGGCTTGCTACTGACGGGCAGCAGTCGGGTTGTAAGCGACAAATGAGCCGGTCACAAAGCGGAAACGGTGCAACTGCGGGTCGTCAACCGCCTTGCGGTGCTGGTACTGCCGCCTGCCTTCACTGGCGGCATCCAGCCAGTAGACCATCAACCCCCGCCATTGGCGCAGTTGCTGCCGGTGCTGGCGCAATATCTGCAAACTGTCCGGTGCATCTGTCCTGACCCTCATGGCCTGTAGGTGCTGGAAGTGTTCCCTTGCCTGCCTTGTCCGTTTCAGGTTCTCCCGGTGTGAATACCATGTGCAGGTTTTAGCTTGGTCTGGATTATCCATGCCCGACCTCCTCCTGACCCACCACCGTAACGGCTGACTGCCCACCATCAGCATGGTCAAACAGTTCCACCCGGATGCCTTGGGCAAAATCAGCCCTGACTGGCTCTTGCCGCACTTCACCCCGGATTTCCAGCCGGATACCGTTTTGCCGCTGCGCCTGTTCCAGTGCAGCTACCAGCGCGTAGGTATTCCTGAACCTGCCAGACAGCCGCGTATTGGGTAGCTGGTTCAGGGCATGGATCACATCATCCATCAATTCCAGTACATTCATTGTTCACCCCCTTCAGGTTTCAGGAACATCCACCATTCAGACACCGCCAGTTGTTCACCTGTCACCGGATGACGGTCGGTCAGGTCTGCCATTGCCTCAAACCCTGCGGGTGGCCGGTAGCCCCGCACATCACCTTTGCCATCCCACTTGAAACAGAACTCCCCACCGCCAAGGTGGTGTAGTTTTTCCATGTCTTGCATCGTCTTGTCCTCCTGTAAAAATGCCATGTCACAGCCGCACTGCGGCTTACGCCCTTCGGCGAGAACGGGGGAGGCGGCGTCAATGATGCCAGGCGGGGAGGGGGATCACCCGGCCTGCACAAGGGAACAGCAGTGAGCGCGGAAGGTTGGGGAAACCCCGGTTGGTACGTAGCCTGTCATTGACACAGACGGGGGAAGCCCCCCCACCAGGACAAACCACTACCACCAGTCCTGCCGCCAGCAGGTCTGGTGTCCCAATGCCAAGCGGTAGCGCGGAAAAAGTGCGTGCGTAGCTGGCACTTTTGGAGGGGTTAGGGGTGTGCAAGGCGAAGTCTCGCTTGAGATGTAGCGTTAGCGGAACCTGGAACAGCCCGGCCCGCAGGGCAACCCGCCACCTTGTAAATTTGAAATCCCGTGATAGATTGGCAGGACAAGCACACAGATATTGCATCCGTGTACACGCTGGATAACCCTGGACAACAAGCCGGATACCATGACCGACAAGCCACGCAAAACCCTGTCACTGAGCAGGAAAACAGACAAACCTAATGGAACCTCCCCATCTGGCAGCAAAACCATTGCAGGCAAACGGGTCATACGGCGTGAGGCATCCACCACCCCATCCCCACCGCGCAACAAGCCCACCAAAGGGAAATCACCCCGTAAGAAACCGGCTGCCCCCAAAAAGGTGGTTATCCCCCCCAGCACTATCCGTGCGCAGGAACTTGACCAGCAATTGCAGGGACATTTTGGGGCATGGCGTGACCACCTGCCGCTGGCAGTGGGTATCGAAAAAGCCATCTTCCGCCACATCAGCGCAAACCACCTCAGTGCCAGCAAACGGGTCGTGCAGCAACTGCTGCACCGCCACACCTCGGCTATGCAATACCTGCATAACCTCATGCAGCAGCCACTGAGATACCATCTGGATGGTTCACCTGCCGGGGAGGTCATCCCGACAGAACGGGAATCTGCCGCCCTGAAACTGGCCTCCCTGCCACCCGCCTGAACTACTGCCCTGACATGTCCGCCTACCAGTAATCCGGCTTGAAAATGGGTTTCTTTTGGGTAGGTATCTTGTTGGGGAGTTGGGAGGCTTGCAGCTCTTCATCCCGGATGTACTGGCGTGACCAGTCAGATAGGCTGGAGAGTTCAATATTATTGGGGCGGTGATTGCCGGATTCAGGCTGATGGCGTGGCAGGATTGTGCCAAGAACCAATGATGGTGCTGTACGTCTGGCAAACTGAAAGGCAGGCACAAGGTCAGAATCATTGGAAACCAGCACCACCTGTTCAACCTTGCCCCGCACCACATCATCGTACAAATGGAGGGCTATGTTTACGTCGGTCTGTTTCTCTTCCAGTCGCCAGACAGCCACCTTGTCGGTTTTGTCGAGCGGTTCCTGATAGCGGGGGAACATTCCTTTGGTCAGTTGGAAAAATCCCTCCACCACGGTTATCCGGTCGGGGTGGATCTGCTGGAGCGCATTAAGGTAAAGCCGCTGTGAGCGTAATGCCTGATCCTTGCGGGTAGAAATCCTGGCCTTGATGGGAGCGGTGAAGAATTTCACTTCCTGGATTTGGGTGGCTGGATTCTGGGCATGGCAGATAGTTTCAAACAGGCGCACCACATCCAGCCATTTGTACGGAGTTCCCCGTAATGCCCCATAGTAGAGGTTGTAACCGTCAATATAAACCGTGGTCTGCATTCGTGGGGCTGGACAAATTTTCAGGGGGTAAAATTGATAAAACCACCGCGAGGGTGGTTTTACCGCCCCAAGGGGAAAGCGTAACTGAATCGCTGACAACCGAGGGGAGAGCTGTATACCTATAATATTATAAAACAGTCGGAAGGGTAAGGAATTTTCGTTCCATTGGGCTTCAAGCCTGTTTAGCGAACGATGCCCCGCCTACTTCTGTAAATACCGCTGCCGTTCTTCCGGGCTGAAATGCTCAATGGCATAGCGCAACATCGTGCGCGGCATAATCCGGTAATGGGCTTGCAGGAAGGTGGTTTCAACTGCCCGGTCACGCTTGCCGATTTCCCGCAACATCCAGCCAACCGCCTTGTGGATGAGGTCTTCCCGGTCAGCCAGTAACAGTTTGGCAATAGCCAGCGCATCCACAAACTGGTGCTGGCGAATAAAGAAGAAGGTGGCAATCATGGCAATACGCCGCTCCCACAAGCTGCTGGATACTGCCAGCGCATACAACACCTGCTTGTCCCGCCCGTGCAGGTAAATCCCCATAATGTACGGGGCAGAGGTATCCACCAGATCCCAGTTATTGATGTACTGCGTGTTGGCAAGGTACAGCGAGTGGATGTCTGCCTGCTGCTCCGACGTACCGCGCTGGAACTGCTCAACCAGTAACAACAGCGCAAACAAGCGCACCTCATGAAGCGGGGAATGCAGCAACAACAGGGCCTCCTCCAATGGCAAGCCCCGGTATTGCTTCACCTGCTGGCGTAATACCGGCACACGGATCCCCAAGAACTGGTCGCCTTCGCCATACTCCCCAACGCCTGTCTTGAAGAAACGTTGGGCATCGGCAGCGTGATCGGCGTTGCCCAATGCCTTTAGGTTGTTTTCTATCTGTACTGCGCTGACCATCGGGTTGCCATGCTCCATAATGCTGGTTGGATGCAGGCATTGTGGCAGCTATGCTGCACCAACTCACCAAAAAAGCAGCCCCGCCATGCCGGGCGGGGCTGCTTTTGCTATCACCCATTATCCTGCCTGTCCGGGCTGCCAGTCCTGGTTCAAAGCAGCGCGAACAGCCTGTTCATGGTCTTCATACAGGCGGCGCAACCCTTTGGGCAACCCGGCATACTCACCATCATGATCGTCATAGCGGGGATGTTGCCGTGAATCCAGCCACACTGAGGTATTCGGGTCATAGAAGTACATCTCCGTGGCATTGCCCCCCGGAAAAAATGCGCTGTTATAGACAGCATAAACCCACCATGTTTTGCCAATTTTGCGTGGCTCGGTGGCAAACAGCATGGTGTTAAGACGGCTTTTTGCCAGAAAATCCAGTTTGTTTTCCCCAAAGGCTGGGGCATCTGAAGGCGGTTCACCAAACACATCCAGCAGGGTTGAAGTGGGTAGTGCTTCCTTGGTAGGTACATCCGCTTCCACCACCTCACACAACACCCCATTCTCAAACTCAACCGAATTGACCGGCTGCAACATCCCTGTCTGTACCAGTTGGTCGGCGATAGTGGCGGCGGCTTCCTCATCGGGTGCATCAATCACCCGCTCCACGTACAGCACTTGCTGCGCGTAAACAATATATTGCGGCATGGCTTTTCTCCTTGTGGTCAGTATGGCGGGTAGCAAACACTACCCGCCCAGGTGGGTCAGGCAATAATCTGGCTATGTTGCCGCGCTTCTTCGGCATAGGCAGACAGTGTTTTGTCCGGCATGAACCCCAAGTCACGCTCTACCGGCAACTTGAACCGACCACGAACAGCACGGATTTCAGTCAAACTGACTCTCCCCAGCTCAGGAAACCCCAACCCAAGGTCACATAGCCCGAAAGCAATGTCAGGTTCTTCCGGGTCAATCTCGCTCAGTAACCAGGTGGCTGCGGCATCTGGGGTGAATAATTTGATGACTGGCATCGGATCAAAGTCTTCATTCTTTGCCATCGCCTCCTGTTGTTTGCGTCCATTTGCCAGCAGTTGGGCATATTGCGCTTGAGTAAACAGTTTCATTGCGTTCTCCTTCTTCAGGTTGGTTTAAAAGGTTGCCAGTTCAAAACCCGGCAACCCTTGCCTCGCTGGCGAAGCGTGGGGGTAGCAAGCCGCAAGGGGAGGAGGATCACCCGGCCTGCACAAGGGAACGCAGTGAATGCGGAAGGTTGGGGATACCCCTTGCGGGGCGCGTGGGGCGAAGCCCCTAGCATCTTCATAACCTGCCAGTGCTGTCACCAGCACTGGCAGATTTTGGTGACTGGGGCAGGCAACCTGCCCCAACCTTGTGTGCTACGGCAGTACAGGCAGCAGTTGCTGGCCTCCCTGTCCTGCTACTGGACTAGCCAGCAAACCATCAAGCGGTATATCCAGCCTGACACAGGTTTCGGTATGTGCCTGGATGAGCCGTTCAACATAGTCCGGGTTATCCAGCCTGCACTGGTAACGGGACAAGTCTTGTGTATTGATGGACATCTGGTTGGTGACTTTCTCGGCCTGTTCATACTGTTGCCAAAATGCGGCGGTGACAGCACCTTCCTCGTTGGGTAGCCATTGGCGTAGCCGCCCAACTGTTCGGTTCAGCCGGTCTATCAGGTCTTTGCGCTTAGGGTACAGGTGTACGGTCTGCGCACCGGGGTAGTAACGGAACTCGAAATAGTCAGATTCATGACGCCTTGCGTTTTCGATAGGATTGTCGATGGCTGCCTTTACTAACCCATAGATGCCACCCACATCCTTGCCATCCAGTGCCGCAAAGCTCTTGTCAATGTCGCCCAACGCCTCCCGTGCCTCACGGTCAAGGTAGTTCCCCCAACGCTTGCAATTGACCGGGATAATGATCCGGCTCATTTTTATCCGCCAAGCTGCCGCCCGGTGTTTGGCATTGGATTGCCATGCACGGTAATAGGCGCGGTTATCCGGGTAACGCTCGGTAAATCGGTCGAAAATGTCGATCATCATTTCATCGGTCATGGCGGTACGTTGCAGGGCAACACCTGCCAGAAAACCGTGGATATTGGCTTCGGTGAATTCCAGTTGGGCAACTTTTTTGTATTCCGCCTGAAAGGCTTTCAGTGCTGCTGTACTGAGCTGCTCATAGAATCTGATCCCGGACAGGATGTAGTTCCATGCCTTTTCTTTCAGCTTGTCATGTTCCTTGTTGAACTGGTCTTGCACGCTGCGACTGTCTACGGCACGGGCTGCCTGTTGCTGCATGACCCGTTTGCTGCGCTCCTGATCCGACTCCAACAAGGAACCACCAAGAATGCTTGACCAGCGGGCATACTCACAGGCCAGAACAGCATCAGACTCCAGTTTCCGGTACAGTACATCCCGTGCCGCCCGATAAACCCTAACTGCCGTTTCAATAATGCTCTCCGGCAAGCAAAGCTCAGTCACATCCCCACGGATTTCCCCAAACTCAAAGGTTTCATTGTCCAGCTTCAGGCCATCCAGATAGCTGTGGGCAACCGGCGTTTCCTTCTTCAGCCACACCAAGGCACATTCAACGGCGGTTGTCCGTTGGGTATCCGGTGCAAGGAATGCCCCATCAACATACTCAACGCTACCGTATGCCCCAATCAGCTCCTGAAGGTATTCCCTGTCCTTGGTATTGGGGTTCCTGAGTGTCTCGGCATTCAACAGGCACACAATCTCGGCATTCCTGACAATCTGCCACGCATGGATCAGGTGTTTGGCTCCCAGCCTGAACGGTGGGTTCATAATGATATGGGTGTACAGGCGTGATGGCTCGAATGCCAAAAAGTCATGCCCCACAACATTCACACCAGCGGTCTTGCCCAATATCTCCAGCCGCTCCGGGTCAATCTCACACACATCCACGATAGGGCGATTACCGCCATAACATGGTTCTGGCATGGCTTTCACCAGATCACCCGTTCCGGCACTCGGTTCAAGGATATGCCTATCCCGGTGTAGATAGGATCCGTCACGAAAGGTTTCCCACATTCTCGCTGCCAGACCGGCAGGGGTAGGGTAATATTGTTCCTTATCCATACCCGTTCCCCCTAACAGTCGCCACATTCAAAATGCACAGACTCAAGCGTTGGTTCTTCACCATTCTCCAGCCTGAAGCCATCCAATGAGTGGTGTTCCTCTGCCCACTCGGTCAACTGCCTGACCAGTTCTTCCTTGCTGATAGTCTCGGCTTCCACACTGAAACCAACATTTATCCAGAAACCTGTCCTTGCTTTCATCGCTCTTCTCCAGTTGATTTAAAAGGTTGCCAGCTCAAAGCCCGGCAACCCTTGCCTCGCTGGCGAAGCGTGGGGGTAGCAAGCCGCAAGGGGAGGGGGATCACCCGGCCTGCACAAGGGAACACAGTGAACGCGGAAGGTTGGGGATACCCCTTGCGGGGCGCGTGGGGCGAAGCCCCTAGCCATCTTCAGGACTTACACCAAAACGTAGAATGTGGTGCATCCCTAAAAAAGTTCTTTACATTAGAGAACTCTAATATTAGAATTATCTAATATTGAAACATCAAACAAATTTGCTAGGAGACCCATACCATGAAACTGCAAGCTATCGCATTCGCTGCCCTGATCGCCCTGTCTGGTGCTGCTTCCGCTGAGTTCTTCGACGGCTTTGATAACGGTTCTGCTGTTGGCAACAGCGCAGGCCAAGGAACTGGTACAACATCTGCCAATGGCAACACTTACGGCAATGGCGCTGGTGATGCAAACGGCTGGGGTCGTGGCAAAGGCAATGCTGACGGTGAAGTTGAATTCAGCATCAACTTCAAGGGCAAAGGCAAATCTGACATGAATACCGACATGGCAGCCAACGGCAAGGGCAATGGTGACTGGTACGGCGCTGGCAATGGCTACGGCTATGGTGCTGGCAACGGCAATGGTTACGGCTACAGCAACACTGCCAAGCAATAAGGCTTCCAAAGCCATCCAGCAAAGGGCGCATAGTACGCCCTTTGCTGCGTGCAAACTTTCCTAGCAGGGGGAGGATTTCTTCGGGAATCCTCCCTTTTTATGTAGTGGACGCTTACACCGTCTAGCCTGCCACATCGTTAGATGATGATCTTTTCCACCTCATCCAGTGAGATTTCATCATGGGTACGGTCGTAGAGCTTGGTGGTGCGCGGTGATTCGTGGTTGGCCATTTGCTGGGCCTTTTCCAACGTTCCACCATTCTTCAAATAAGTCGTAATCCCGGTTCCCCGGAAAGAATGGTTACAGATACCTGACAGGGGAAGCCCTGCTGCTGCGACCCTGCGCTGCACCATCTGCCAGGCATAGGTTTGCAGCATCCGGTTTTCGGTCATGGTTCCGGTCTTGCCCTTGAAGGTGCGGAACAGGAAACCCTTTGGGTCATCCCTGATCCCAGCGGCTTCGATATACGCATCCAGATACTGTTCCAGGGTATGGTGGGCAGGCATTTCATGGTGCTTGCCACCTTTCTCATGCAAACGGATCCACCAGCGTTTCCCATTCGGGTAGTAATCCTTGACCCGCATTTTGGCAGCCGCATCCACACGGGCAAAGCTGTAGACCATCACTGCCAGCAAGGCCCGGTCACGCAAGCCAATCAGGGTGTCAACAGGAATGCTGTTAAACAGGGCGCGGGTGTCTTCAGGACTCAGGATCGGCGTCTTGCCCCGTTTGACCACATACTTGGGGCCACGCACCGCTTGTGATGGGTTGGTTTCCAGCACATGCCCCACCACCAGCCAGTCAAACAACTTGCGGATGGCCGCCATATGCTGCTTTACCGTCGGTGCTGAGACATGTTGCTGCAACTGCTCAACATAAGTGGCCACATGGATGGAATGGATCTGCTGGAGTTGCAGGTTCTGGGAATGGCACCAAAGGAAAAACTGGCTGATGTCCGTGTGGTACGCACGCCGGGTATTGGGGTTGCGGATTTGGGCCGTGAAGAACTCGACGAAACGGTAAGTGGCACGTTCACCGGCAGCACTGACCACGACCGGCAACTCGGCATTGCCGAGGGTGACGATGGCAGAATTCTGGGGGGTGCTGATTAGTAACATAGTGTTTTTCGTTGCTTTATGGTAAAGCAAAAAATACCATAATAACGATAAAGATACATTGGATTTACCTTATCATGTCAAAGATCGAAGCAATTATGCCGTCTACCCTGAAACGTGCCATCAGGAAACTGGGTCATGACATCAACACCGCACGGCGGCGACGGCAGTTGACCGTTACCATGATGACTGAACGCGCTGGCATTTCCAAACCCACCTACCTGCGGGTAGAAAAGGGCGACCCAAATGTTTCTTTCGGCATCTACTGCATGGTGCTATTCGCCCTAGGCGAAGCGGGCAGGATCAACGACCTGTTGGACATCTCACGGGATGAAACGGGCTTGCTGCTGGATGAAGCCAGGTTGCCCAAGCGGGTACGCACCAAAAAGCAAACACCAGCCGCATTCTGAGCCTTACAGTATTATACTTCTTAAAAGTATAAAAACCCAATAAACTATCCTTCATGGAAAACCAATACCGCGCAGTGATCCGGCAAAAAATCGTTGACAGCATTGCTACTGTGCCGCCCACATTGACACACCGGGATGTGTGGCTTCCCTGCGTGCCCAGGAAAGCCACTGCGGTGATGGGGATGCGCCGTGCCGGAAAGACCAGCCTGCTATGGCAAATTCTAGGCCAGCGGTTGGGCAGCGGGGCAGGGCGTGAAGGTTTGTTGTACTTCAGCTTTGAGGATGAACGCCTCGCCGGTTTGCAATGCAGTGACCTCGACCTGCTGGTAGAAACGTATTACCACCTCTACCCAGAATGGCGTGACCAACGCCGGGCTGCCTTCTTCCTCGATGAAATCCAGCTTGTGCCGGGCTGGGAATTGTTTGCGCGGCGACTGCTGGACAGTGAAAACATTGAACTGTTCCTGTCCGGCTCTTCGGCGCGGCTGTTGTCCCGTGAAGTGGCTACCAGTATGCGCGGGCGGGCAATGGAGGCCGTGGTACTGCCGTTCAGTTTCCGTGAAAGCCTACGGCATCGGGGAATGGAACCCAAAGCCAGCCCAGACCACTTGCCTAAAGCCACCCGCTCAAAACTGGACAAACAACTGTTGGCCTATTTGCAGGAAGGTGGCTTCCCAGAAGCGCAAGGTTTGGATGTGCGCAACCGTGTCGAGCTGCTGCACGGTTATGTTGATGCCGTGATGTTGCGGGATGTCATTGAGCGCCATGCGGTTTCCCAACCCTTGGTATTGCGTTGGCTGGTACGGCAATTATTGGGTAATGCGGATAGCCCATTCAGCATCAACAAATTCCATGCCGACCTCAAATCCCAAGGCATGGCGGTGGGGAAAGAGACACTGTACAGCTACCTTGACCATCTGGAAGATGCCTTCCTGGTACGCGCTGTCCCATTGGCCTGCGACTCCGCAGCACGGCGGCGGGTCAACCCCCGTAAAATTTACCCCATCGACACGGGGTTGATCCCCATCTTTGACCGTTCCGGCAAGGCCAACTTGGGGCACATACTTGAAACCGCCGTGTTGCACGAACTTGGGCGGCGCGGTGCAGAACTGGGCTACGTGCGGACAATAGCCGGATTTGAAGTGGACTTTCTCGCCCGTTATCCCGATGGGCGCAGCGAACTGATCCAGGTTTGCACCAACCTGGATGCCCCGGAAACGGCACAACGGGAGATTCGGGCTTTGCAGGATGCGGCCAATCAATACCCGGCAGCACAACCCTTGTTGTTGGTGCTGGAACGACCAACAGCACTGGATGTACCCAGTGGGATCCATGTTGAGACCGTTTTGGACTGGTTGCTGGAGTGGACAGACAGTCCAGTACCATGAATTCACCCATTGCATTATCCAGATGGTCTCGCCACTTCAACAGAGTGTACTCACTTCTTGCTGTGTACGGAGTTGCTGGGCCGGATCAACCACCTGTGGCTCCAGCAATCCGTGCGACTCCAGTGATTTCCCCTTCCGCGCCCGAACCTGAGTCCCCCATTGTACCCGCCCCAACTGCATCAACTGCCACGCCCCAGGATGCGGCAACCCTGCAAAAGGTGGAAGCTTTGCAAAAACTGCTGATCCATTATCTGGGGCCAGCCGCCAACTGGGTATTCAGCGACGTACAGGCCATCTGGCAACAACGCCACGGCGCAACCCTGACGAACCTGCCTCAGTTGGTCGAACTGCTCCTGCCCGAGTTTGATATGGAAACAGACCGGATAGGCTTTCAACAGCAAGCCAAACACATCATCAACCCGTAATACCACTTCCCATCTAGGATAAGGAATTCCGCCATGCCGTTACGCCTCAACAGTATCCGCACCCAAATATTGCTGGCTCTGCTGCTGACCAGCCTGCTGCCGTTGCTCCTCATCGGTGGCTACGCCCTGCAAACCAGCAGCGGCCAACTGCGTCAGCACGCCATCGAACAAAGTAAAAGTAATCTGTCACTGGTCAACCAGCAGATTCAGATGTTCTTTCAGGGGGTACAAGGTGATCTTTTTTACCTGCGCGATTCCAACGACGTGGGGCTTTATCTGGCTGCATTGAAACAAGGTGACGAAGCCACCACCAAGCTGATGCTGAACAATCTGCGCAACAGTTTCCGCCAGTTTTCGCAAAACCGGGGTATCTACGATCAGGTGCGTATCATGGATATGCAAGGCATGGAAATCGTCAGGATCAGCTTGGAAGACGGTAAAGCTGTAATCATCTCTGAAGACAAACTGCTGAATAAAATGAACCGCTATTTCGTCACCGAAAGCCTCAAGCAACCGGAAGGCGGCCTCTACATTTCCCCGATGGATCTAAAGGAAAAATCGCCCGGCGTACTGGAAGACCCACCTCGCCCCAGCATCCGCTATGGCACATCATTGTGGGACAAGGACAAGACACAGCAGGGCATGGTGCTGTTCAACACGCTGGGTAATGGCGTAGTAGATTTAGTAAAAAACGCTCAGACCGAAGGACAAACCCTGCTGTTCGTGTCACCTGAAGGTTTTTACTATTACAACCCTGACCCGGCCAAAGCATGGGGCGGCCCCAATGACTTGAAAACAGGCATCAATCTGTTCACCGACTACCCAGAACTCAAGGAACGTCTGGGCAGTACCGATGCACCAGCTTCTTTCCAGATGGGCGATAAGTTTATCAGCACCTTACCGGTCAAGCTGAATAACGACCAACATCTGGTCGGTACTCTGATCAGCGTTGCCGCCAATGATGTGGTTTTCGCTCCCGTCAAATCCAGCTTCTGGCAATACCTGAGCATGGGTGTTCTGATCCTGCTACTTTCCGGGCTGGTCGCGCTCTGGCTGTCCCGTCGTATTACCCAGCCGCTGGATCAACTCGCCAGCGAAGTGGAACGTCTCAGCTTGGGTGAAACTGACAAACCGGTCAATGTTCCCGCCTACGACAAAACCCAAGAACTCAGTGCCGCAGTGGAACGTTTGCGTAAGTCGCTCAACATACTCTCTCGCCGGATGAACAAATAACGCTGCACGCATAGATCAAGGAGGATTAACTGCATGAAGATGCCACTCACCTGCACCTGCCTGCTAAGTCTGACATTACTAACGGGCGGACAGGTTTATGCTGATGACAAACCTGCTACGGATGAAATATTGAAAGCCGCCCAAGGGCTGATGGCTCCAACCAAACCTGCTGCGTCTGCCGACGGGCAGCACGAGCAGGACGCCATGCTGGAAGCAGCCAGTGTACTGTTGGGCGGCAAACCCAAAACACCTCCATCACCGGATAATCCCTCTCCGACAGAAAAATCCAACGGGGAGGCAGATAAAAATACGGTAGAAAAAACCGATGAGGAATCGGACAAAACCTACGGCACACTTTTCACAAAACAGTCTGCGGACGGTCAGACACTCACTTATTTCAAGGTGGGGGAAGGAGCTTCACTCAGCCGGATTTCCGTGCAAATTTACGGCAACCCCAATAAATTACAGCAGCTTTACGAAGCCAATCAGGACAAAATCAGCACCCCTGACCAGATAAGGGCAGGGATTACCCTGTTGATACCGAATCCGCCATTGCAAGTACAGGATGAGGCTACTACGACTCCGTAGTCGGCAAGCAGCAAAACTTACCGCACGCTCCTTACCACCTATACTTTCTGGGACGTTGCTTGCAGGAAGACTGATCAAGGTATTGCTAATAAAGTGCTCAGAATATAATCAAAATTCTGGAATAGTCCGATTTGTGCTTTAGGGCAAAAATACCCTAACACCGGCTTCAGTTTTACATATGATAAAAAGCATTATCATATGCAATGATGAGCAAAAAATATGTGTTTCAGGTGTGATACTTTCCACATTATTTGACCTCTTTCTTTTCACGTTAAAAGACCCCTGATCGAACAACCTGGTTATGCTTGATACAAGGGTCACTGCGTAACATCAGTTCTTTTATCACTAAACCCATAACTTTCTATCTTTACACCTCAAGCACTTTACTATACTGGATAAAATGTAGTAGCTAGGACGTAATAATGTTCAATGTCATGGTCGTCCAAAATATGCCGGAAATGTGTGCTTGGAGCGAGAACCTTCTTTGCCGTGCATTTACTGAAATCGGCATCATCTCCTGCCGTTCCTGCGCAGAAGCCGAGGCACGATGTGGCGAGCAGCCCATTGCGTTGGCTCTGGTGGGGCTGAACCTACCGGATGGCAACGGGCTTAACCTGATTGCCTACATCCGTCACCACAGCCCGGACACACGTATCGTGGTGCTGACTGCGTTTGATGACCCGGAACACATATTTCCGGCCATCCACATGGGAGCGATGGGGTATTTGCTGAAAGATCTGGCGGAAGAGGTGCTGATCGCCAAATTGCGTGGGGCGATGGCAGGCGACCCGCCACTTTCCCCGTCAGTGGCGCGGAAAATTCTGGAACAGGTGCGCCACCCTGGGGTAAACCACGACGCAGGGCTACCGCAGGTGAGCCTGAACAAGCGGGAAGAGGAAATTCTGGTGCTGGTGGCGAAGGGGATGAACCGCACCGAGATTGCGGCGATATTGTTGCTATCGCCGCATACGGTGGCACGCTACATCAAGGATGTTTACAAGAAGCTGGATGTGGGGACGCGGGCGGAGGCAGCGATTATGGCGTGTCGGTTGGGGTTGGTGAGGATGTAGGGGGATTGGTTAGCCTTGTGGGAGGCATGAAAGCTGGGTGAATGAACAGCGGCAATCGGTGACTTCCCACTTCTTTTCGCTAGTACTGTATTTTAGAATTGCTAGCGGTGCGTAGTGGTGCTTTATCCCATGAGGAGGAATAGCCAGGGGATCACCCTTTCCATCATTTGGCCATTCAATACCGCCTGTCTCACTACGGGCTGGAATTAGCCAATAATCACCTGAACAGTATTCTATTGAGTCGGATATATCAAAACGAAGTTGAATTCCTTGGTCAAGTTTAATCCATGCATCTTTCGTTATTTTAACATCTTCATTTCTCATATCCCATCGACGAAGTTTGTCTTTTTCACTAGTTGGAACTGCTTTTTCCAAGAATATTTTATTTCCATCCATATTGGCAATCTTGATTAACACTCCTGGCTCGCCACGCAATTCTTTCTCATCGTTGGTTATTTCCACTAAATCGCCAATAAAGAAACCAGATGAACTTTTAACCGAAATTACCTTATCTGCATATGCCGTAATAGTTGTAACAATGGACGCATTTTCACGTGACCACTTAAAAGTTGCAGTGTCAGCCTTGCCTTTTTTATGAATTTCAATCCGATACAATTGATTTGACAACCCTTGGTATCCAGATTCCGGGGAGGCATCACAAGCTACTCCTCCAGTTGTTATGTTATCTACCTTCACGTTTAGTTTGCCACGTTCTTTTAATATTTCTTTTTTCATGAATTCTTGAAGCTTAGTTTGATCCACCAAAGATTCGTTATTCACATTCGTTAAAATTCCGTTCCAAGGTTCATCGTCAAGACTCTTAACTTCAAAAACTTTTACTTGCCATACGATTTTTGCTCGGTTAGCAGTATCAATGCCACCCAATGCCACTTCACGAATGGAATCATCTTCAATGGCAGTAATATGGCGTTCCCATACATCGAGATAGACCAAATAGTGATTTCCTGCTTGCAGATAAAGCTCTTTGCTGTTTTCTGTTTCTGGAGGAAAAGGATAATCTTGTTGTTTTGTGTATGTTATGTTTTTATTTTCTCCTGACTGCATCAGATTTTCACACAAAACACCATCGACATAATAACGTCCAAATCCAATCGAAAAGTTGTCTGTCGCCATTATCTTTGGTTGCTGCCCATCTGTACTATCTACCTTGTCGCCAATCTGGAAGCCGTAGGCATCTGTTGGCCCACCATAAGGCCCAATCAGGTCTTTGGCCAGTGTTTGCAGATAATGCAGCAGAATAGAGGTTTGTTCATTCCAGTCGGCATCCAGTTGCACCCGCCCCTGCTGCATCAGCACCCGGCTGAAGTGTTTGAGTGGGTTGAACGTATCGCGTGAAAAATCACCTTTCATGGTTGTTCTCCTTAGTTCACCTTGATAATGCCGACATCAGCCCCGGCGGGGATATATTCTTCCAGCCGCAACCGCAGGCTGATCTCACGCTGGGGCAGGAACAGATCGTGGAATACGCCCATTTCGGACTGGTCATCCGCGCCCTCCCTGATTGCGGTAGGGGAGGCATCTGCCAGTTGGCAATACGCCGGTTCACCGTAACGGGTACTGTTAAACTGGGGACGGATGGCCGTTTCCGCTGACAGGGGCCTGGGTGGTTGGCAATGATAATGCTTCGGGATGCGTGACTCACCGGGAACGTAGCAAAAGCGCATACAGCCGATTTGTCGCCGCGCCACGTCCACTTTCCCCGTAAAAATGCTGTTGTTGGCTTCTGTAATGGCGTGAACTTGGGTTTCCCCAATCACCGTGCAGCGCTGGATGTCGAGAATGGCGTGGGCAACCGGGCAGCCGGGTGCACCAATGGCTTCAATCGTGTCTGCGGTAGCATCCACGATGCTGTCCGCGATACACAAGCGGATGGGATCAAGGCGCTGTTCCTTGCCAATGCCTTGGCAGAGGGCTTGTTTTTCACGGCTGTCATCGCTTTCCGGCAATTGCGGGTTGATGTGGATAGTCCCCACGATGCTGTGGTTGATATTGACGCAAATGCGGGGGCTGAAAATTTCCAGGCTGGGTTCCAGCGGGCGCTTGGGTTCGCAATGGCTACCCAGTTCCCAGCCGGGAACAAGAGTGGTGTGACGGATGTTAACTTGCTGCAAATCTCCATCAAGCTGGATGCCACGCCCTGCCACCAGTACCCCTTCCAGACTGAAACGGCTGGCCTTGCTACCGATGATGAGCAGTGCATCGGGCTGGCTGCTTTGCCAATCCAGCAGGCGAATAACCGGACGGTAGCCGTTGGCGGCACGGATACACAGGCTTTTACGTGCATCAGGAGCAGGCTTGCCGGGTTGTTGTTCCGTCTCATCATCAGTAAAGTGGTTGAAATCCACCCGCACACCGGGTTCGGCATACACACGGTTGTCAGCAATTTCGATCACGGCATGGGCGGGCATATCCTGTTCCCACTGCGTTAACGCTTCCTTGAGGGTCGCAAACACCTGGGAGTCGGCAGTTGCTTTTGATTGCCTGGGTTTGCCCGACTTGACAGGCTTTTCATTGTCCTGTTTTTCTTGCGGCGCTGAAGCTATGCGGTAGACTTTTACTTCCGCCGCAGGACTGGTCGGATCGGGTGGCTGCTCATATTCCCCCCCACCCATCAAGGCACTGAAACCGTGCTGGTAACTGACCCACACGCCATTGGCTACTGCCGGACGCTGCGGGAAAGCGATACGCCCCAACTTCAGGTCAAGGGCAACTTCCCCCTTCGCAGGCCGATAACGCCAGCCGGACAAATCAACCAGCTTGAGACTGGTGATTGGGACAGGCTCAATGGAAAAGCTGCTTTTGCCCGACTTGCTCCCTTTCCACAGGTACAGGCTTTTGTCTTTGCCGTAAATGCGTGACGGGTAGTTGGGGTTACAGGCTTTATGGGCTTGGTCGATGTCTTCCTTCAGTAAGGTAGGGTCGATGGCAACCGGCAAATTAAAAGCATCGGCAATGTGCATCGGGTCAGTTTCCGCCACTGGATTCATCAGCAGTTGGGTGTCATTACCGAGGGCGCTGAAGGTGAAATACTGGGCATCGCCAGCTTCCACGCAATAAGCCGGTGCGCAATTGACCGGAAACGCCTGCAAACGCCACACAAACAAGCCGATATTGGGTACATTGTAGCGCCCTGGGCGATGGGATGAACTGGCACGACGGACATCGACCGTATATGCCGCTGAATCAAAGGCGTTCCCCCTATTGGCAAGAGTTTGTTTATCGCGCACATCCAGCCTGCGTCCCCGCATCGGCTGGATAGCGCCCAGATGTTGGGTTTGCCCAAGTAACTGGTAAAATTCCACCACCCGTGCTGGCCAGCCCGCAGTGTCATTGGCGAGGGATTCCAGCAGGGCAAGTGTTCCTTTACTGCGGCGGTAGCGGATGGTGTTGGCCACTTCCTGCCGGGGTGGAAGCAGGTTATGGGCAGAATGATGACCGACCAGTTCTGCCAGATAGGGAATCACCCAGTCTTCACAGGTCTCAATAAACCAGTTGTCGTACAGTTGGGTGATGTTTTGCTCCACTATCCCCACCTGTCCGCTGATGACGCCCAGCAACGCCCGCAGTGGCTCACCCTGTTCCTTGTCGCGGATGCGGTAGATGGCAGGCAACAGGTCATACAGCCGGTCATTGAAGTTGGGGTGGTTCATTGGCAGCCTCCTAATGAATCTGGTTCAGGAACAGGGTATCTGGGCGCAAGGTTGCCAGTTGCGCAGCTTCAAGAACGTTACCTGGGCCGGGTATCTGTGCCGTGATGCAGGGGGGGATTGTCCCTGTTAGCTGGGTCTGCAATGTTTCGGATTGCCTCAGATCGTCAAGGGTAATGCGTTTAAATGTGTCAACGTCCACATAATCAACGCCAGGAACAGACTGGATGGTACTGATGGCTTCGCTTAAGTAGACAGCTTGCCCCAATTCGCGGCGGGCAAAACTGAAGGTATCCAGCAAGGTTTCCCTGACCTGCGCCTCCACTTGATCCCGGCGGTGGGTGGGCAAAATACGGATATTGGCGCTGATGACGAGCACAACCGGTTCGTAGCTGGCAATGCTGAAAGGCTGGAGCGGGTCGCCATAGCGCCGCAGGGCTGCTTGCAAACTGCGATAAAGATTGCTGCTTGGGATGATGGGGCTATCATCTTCACCGGCAATGGTAATCAGTATCTTCCGGTGTTTCATAACAGCGTGGCTTTTGCCAATACCCGCAAAGACGCGGGTAAAATCAGCGTAATCTTGCACCGATACCAAACGGTCAAGAGCCTTGATGGCGAGGGGGGCATGTTTGCGGATTTGGTCACGGCTTTCACGGTCAGCGCCACCACTGGCTGAAAGTGGATTGGTCACTTCCTTTACACCCAGCGGACGGCTGACCAGCAAGGAAAGCTGGTTGGCTCTGACATTACCTGCCTTGCCGATGCCACTGCGGTACTCCGCTTTGATGTTTTCGATACCTGTAGGGAGACGTGTGCCCTCCCAGCCGTTGCCAAATGTGATAGTCGTTTTATTCTCATCATCGGTACTGGTGACAAAGCGGCGGTCGCTTGGGGTTAGCCCGATGAATGTTGCAGACTCTTCCCACTGCACGTTATTGACATAGACCTTGAGGGTACTTTCCGTACCGGCAATGGTGGATGCGGGGAGATAGGTAAGCGGCGGCTGTTTGAGGGCGAAAGCTTGCAGGGGGGTTGCGCCGTTGCCGCTGCCGAGGACTTCCTGGCGGGTTTCACCGTGGGTGGCTTTGACCACGTTGCCGTAGATGCGGACGGTATCGCGCTTATAACAATACGTAAGTTTGTTGGCCAATTCGAGGTAAGTATGTTCTTTGTCATAAGGTGTATTAGCACCACTGTATACATTGGCGATCATTGCCCGTTCGCTAACAGCCACACCACGAGTTCCTTTTATACTCTGCTCTCCTGCAACAATAATCCATTGTCCTGGGAATAGCCCATCATAATAGTCGTCTAACTCCAGAAAACCGCTTCCATTATAACAAACTGGCTTAGTTATAGGCTCTGGCGCAAGCTCTAGATCGGCTTTCTGGAAATATATGACGAACTTCCTTATTGTATCATTAATACTCTCTTCAAAATCTGCTTCCCACCATACTGATGATAACTTAATGCGGGTTGTTTCACCACTCATGCCGTAGGCGTTTCTAGATAGATACTGAACACTATCAATTAAGAAAATTCGTGCAATACCTTCTCTTTCTATGACAATATGTGTATTTGGTTTGATTTCTGGATAACTCCTATCCAAAAATAGGACATCAGCTTCTTCATCTGTTGCGATACCCCATTCTGCCCATGTACTTTGTGGTTTCAAATTGCCCGCTTTAGGATTAGCGCGTGGAGGCTCTTCTTCAAGAGTCCGTGCCTCATATTGGGGTTCTTTGAGCGCATTGTGTCCAAAAAGCAATGCCTTGCCCAACTGATACGCCTTGATATTAACGGGTTTAACCAGCCTATTAGATAGGGCAACCGGAAAATCCTTCTTTAAACGAGACGAAAGTAGAGACATCAAACCTGTTCTGGATTCTGAGCGTAGCCTATCATTATCTGATAAAGAAAGTGCCGTTCTTCTTAGATATGCTCCCTCCTTTGGTTGAGTTACACCAGAAATGAGCAACTCGTCGATAACTGAATGAATGTCAGCAAATGAGTCTTGATCAGGTTGATCCTTGCCCCCCCCAAGAAGCACTAATGTCATATTAGCTGAAGTATCAACCCTCACCATACTGATGCGAAAAAAAGATATATAAGATTGGCAACCTTCATCAGAAAAAGGACTGACTTCACCAAAATCAATTAACAACGGGTCATTGGGTTTAATACTGGATACAATACCTTGTAGATAAATGCGTGGTTTATGTCCTTTAGCTGCGCCAGGTAGCGGATCATTTTTGATACTCTGGGGGGTTTGTGGCTTGGTCATGCGCGGCTTCAGGTTGTTCCACCGCGCCCGCGCCAGTAGGTCTTCGCCGGTTTCAAAGGTTTGCGGCACTTCGCCAGGGCCGGGAATGCTTTGCACCCGGCTTCCCTTGGGGATCAGCACCTCATCCTTGCTGTTGTCATCCAGGGTATAGGCAAGATAGGTATCAGCCGCAACCCCCTGCTTGGGCTTGTAGCCCACCAGCCGCGCCATTTCCAGCAGGGAACGCCGCTCCGTGGCAGTACGCAGGTAGCCTTCGTTGGCAATGCGTTCCTGATAAAACGTCAGCACATCCGCTACCGTCGCCCATGCATCCATCAATGTAATGGTAGCGTCGTCGTGATCGCGGGTACGCAACTCTTTAAGCGCACCCGCATCCTTGCCGGACAACGCCGCCAACATGCTGGACATGAAACTGGCGTGAGTGCCAACCCGATAAGACAGCGCCGATAAACCGGGGCGGTTGTGCAGGCGTTGTGGCGTCTGGGCTTCCACCCCCTCACAACACCTGCACCCCACATCCCTGACATCGGGGCAACAGCAAGTCTTGTTCATCGTCCACCTCGCATACCCAGTTCCAGCCTGCCGTTTTCCGGCAGGCTTGGGTCGTTGTCCAGCCGCGCAATTTCAAACGTTCCCAGCGACAGCAAACCTTCATCCAACGCTTGGCTGGATCCCTGATGCAGGCGCTCCAACCGCGCCACATCGACGCTTTCTACCCCTTCGACCGCTTGAACCACTGCTACCAGCTTGCTGCGGTGGATGGCATCACCGAAACTCAGGTTATCCGGGTGAAAAAAGCCACGTTTGCCGTCTGCCAGCGCACGGTTGCCCAAGACAGCCAGCAAGGCAGCTTTCACATGCGCCCGCAAATAACCAGGCAGTACCTGCACCTCCAACCGGATATGGAGAGGAACCCGTTGGGCAGATTTCACCACCAGTTCATGACCAATACGGCGGTATCGGTACAGCCGTTGTTCAATCCGATCCAACAGCGACTGCTCTGCCTCATCACGCCCTAACGGGTCAACGGCCACCAGCACTTCAAACCACCCACCCGTGGTACGGCGCAAACGGGCGACTGCCCGTTGCACCTCATACGGGAATTCACGCATAACGATGGCAGCGTAATCGTCGGCGGTGATGGCGCGTTCCAAACGCTGGCGGAAAGCGTGTGGGGCAAACATTTTCACTTCCTTGAGGGATTGTGGCGCTTTACCGCCACTGGCAGGCAAGGGGTTGCTGACTGCCACTGAGCTACCACTTAATACCCTGTTGCGCAAAACCAGGTGATGGATAACCCCAGCCCCTACATTGCCCGCTACCCCACCTCCTATACGGTATGCTGCAACGTAACCCTCAGTTACACTTGGGCGTTTGCCCTGCTTGCCATTACCAAAGCGTAGTTGGCCACGCCCTTCATTATCCGTTTCCACCACAAAATGCCGGTCACGCGCCCCGCTAGCCAGCAAATCTGCCTGCACCTCCCATATCTCGCTGTGGGCTTCGTCCACCAGGCTCTGTAAATGGATGTTGGGCAATGCACTGCATTCATCCTGTTGCAGCATTTGGCTGGCGGGCTTATTTGCCGGGAATGGCTGGCTGAAAACCAGTGGGGCTTGTTGCAGGGTCGGTTGATAGGGCTTTGCGCGTACTTGCTGTATTTCCTCACCGTAGCAATCACAGACGGATTCCGGCTCGCATTGCTGGTCTTGCAGGCTTTCCTGCACGGTTTTACCGTGATCAACCAGTATCAGGTTGCCCCGCGCAATACTGACATCCGGGATGGTTGCGCAGGGCTGCGCGCTTTGGTGGGAGGAAAGGCATAGCTGGAACGGCAGGGCATCTTCCAGTCGCCAGGTGATTTCGGTCAACCCTTGATCTGGTTCCAGCGGATCCTGGATGGAATCCACTTGGGTCAGGCGCACGGCGTGGCGATGTGACGGATTGGCATCGGCTTCCGCGCCAGTCTTCGCCCCTTTGATCTCTTCAAAAATCAGGACATCACCCACGTGTAAATGCAACACCTTGTCCTGGATTGTCTGTTGCGGAGGGGGCTTGGTTGTCTGGGGGTACACTAATGCGTCATCGCCGGGAATGATAACCGGGTCGCCATCCTGAACCTGTGGTTTACCAACGGGTCTTGGCTTCTGCTGCGTTACCAACCGGCCAACCAGAGTTGCCGAAGTCGCCCCAACCGGCAAGCAACAGGCGGCGTCAGACCAGGTATAGAACTGAATTTCATGCTGATCGGGATACAGGGTTATGCTGTCCACCAGTCCCATCGGCTCAAACACTTCGTAGCTGCCGGTTGGGAAGCGTTCCACATCCTCATGTGAAAGCACCGATGTTTGTGCCTGTTCCAGTTTGGTGATGAAGTAATCACCACGCTTAAGGATAATTTCGCTATCGGTTTGCACACATACCCATGTGCGGGCATTGCAGCCCTCGTGCATTGGATAGTCAATGAGGCGGGCATGACGGCGTACTGAAATACGCTGCCGTGCCGTGTCAAGATACGCTTCGGTCGCCACGGCATCCTGATAGTAACTGAGGTGATCTCCAACGTAAGCCAACAACTCCACCAGTGCCACGTTCAGGTCAGGGACGTGGCGTTCCTGCCAGTCGGGCATCAGCAGCGCCAGCCGGTCGAACATCAACTGCCGGAAACTTGAGTAATCCTTGGCGAGGTAGTTGATTTCAGGTTCGTCACGCTTGACGGGCAGGCAGGTGGTGGGCTGCCTGCAATCCATATCACTGGGGCAATTTGCCTTGAAGCTGAATTCCACCCGGTCGTAGCGGGGGTCAAAGGCGGGGTGCGGTTGTAACTGACCCTTTTCATCCTTTATCACCACTCGTAGCGTGTAGGTGGAAAAGTCACCGAATTTGTCGAGGGTAACTTCCAAGGCATCATCCAGTTCCGGTATGTCTGGGTGTGTCACCGCCTTGGGCTTTTCCATGACCCGGATGCCAGTAACACGGCGACCACCCTCAATAAGGATATTCTCTGCCTCCAAACCTTCAGGCAGTTTGCCGAGGAAGTAAGCGGTCAGGGTGAGCTGGTCGTTGCTGACTTCCACATAATCCAGCCCGCACAGGGTCTTGTGGCTGCGTACACGTTCCCGCCGGTCATCCTGACGGCATACCAATGCATTCATACGACCTCCCGGACAAAGCTGGTGATGCGGATTTCCTGATTGCGCCGTACCCGGTATTGCAGGTCAACCCGCAAGGTGGCGTCTTCGCTGGTCACTTGCAGGGCATGGACTTCGATCACATCCCCCAGCCATTGCTGCAAACCTGCCTGCACGGTGAACTGCAAGGCCGAGGCCAGTTCATGGCTATTGGGGGCAAACACCATCTGCATCAGGCCGCTGCCAAAATCGGGGCGGTTAACCCGTTCGCCGGGGTTGGTGAACAGGAACTGCTCGATCATGTCGCGGATGTGACTGTCATCGCTGACGGTGGCGGTGCGCCCACATGTGTCGAAACGATAAGGGTAAGCGATGTTCATGGGGTTATTTCCCGATCACGGTAAGGCTGCTGGTGGCGGCTTTGAGGTTACGGACTTTGCTCAATTGGTCATGCCAATAGGAACTGCCTGCTGAGGCTGCCAGCCCACCGACGATGACGTTGATGAAAGGGCTGCGCAACTTGTCGAGGGTGGTAAACCACTCGGCACTTTCCGGGGCAGTTGCGAGGATGTCGAACACATAAAACCCCGATTGCCAAGTCAGCAGGCAACCCACAATAGTGGCAGCAAAGCGGGTGATGAAAACGCGGCGGCGGTTGTGTTGGTCGATGTCGCCCTTGATGGAGAGGGCAAGTTTGCCCAGTTTGCCGGTAATGGCTTCACTGCTGGCGCTATCCCCCAACAGGTCGGCTTTTAACTGCTCAAGCTTTTGCAGGCGTGCTTCGGACGAATGCTGCATTTGTTGGGCTGCGGTTTTGAGCGCTTCAATTTTGGCTGCCAGTTCCGGGCTGTTGGGCGGGGCGAATTCGCGGCTGAGTTGCAGGGCATCTTCCAGTGACAGCTTGCTGCGTGACCAGGTGACGCCGAAATGTTCCAGCAGGCCACGGAACACCTCCAGCACTGCCTCCACAGCGGCGGAGAGGATCAGGAACATGAAGAACAGCATACCGAGTAGGACGAGCATGGATTCCATGGGTTACGCTCCTGCAATTTGTCGGGATGTTACGCCACTGCCCAGCATTCCTGGATACAGGCAATGTCATTGGGTTTGTTGATTTCAAAGGGGAAAGGCTCCCGGTTCAGGATGATTTCCACCAAAGTGGTGGTGAATGGGTGGAAAAAGCTGACTGAATTTCCATCCTCATCCTTGATGTGCTGGGGGATAAGGATTTTGGCATCCCATGCGCCGGGGCGGTTGGCGTGAGAACCATCATGCAGAACCTCTTCTGCCCCATACCCGGTATACCCAACCAAGCGTGTGCCTGTGGTTGCCATAATTCGCAACCACAGGTTATCCAGCGTGCTTATATCGTTAACTTGCGTCCGCTGCGCCAATTCGTCAAGGTTAACGTGAAAACAGCGGTAGCTGGGGTCTTTGCTGTAAGGGCTGACATCCATGGCAAATTCATACAACTTATTACGGGTGTCGTTGCCCATGTCCATGTAAAGCTGGATGTAGTAGTCAGGGATGGGATCACCGCGTTCATCGACTGCCCTGACGATGAATTGTTGCCATGCCGTCATCTTTTTCAGCAACTTGGCAGCTTGCTTGCCAGCTTTGGCACACCATGCTTCATAGCTGGTCTGATCAGAGACTTGCAACGCATCGGCTACCATGCTGACCAATGCCCTGTCAGGATTCTTGATGATGTCTCCGTGATGCATCCCTTCTATCGGTATGAACGGAATCTCAATATTGCTCCACGGGGAAACTGCAACCCGTTGCCTGTCTGCTTCAGTACCCGTAGCGGGAGTATCGTCAAACGACAAGTCAATCGTAATTTTACGGGTATTCAATACGCAGCCCGCCCAGCGGACAGTACCGTCAGAACCCTGCTCATTGGTGACAATATCAGTGACAAAACCGTAGGTTGATGTACCACAAAAGGTAAATACGTAGGGTGTTTCACTGCCGGGGCCGTAAAAGGGTTTGGGGGACAGCAAGTCCTTGTGCGCTAATTCCCATGTATGGGGGCTTGCCAGTTCCAAGGCATCCAGTATCTGGTCGCCAGCATCCAAAAAATCTGGCCCTAGATCCCTGTTGCCTTTGAAAATGGCACCTAACCAGCTCCTGCCTTTTTTCGCCAGCGGAGAACCAAAGGTGGCAGGAGCCAATGCCACCAAATGTTTCAACCTGCCTTGGCGCTCGTCAGGTTTGTAGCTTGTCAGCCATGCCCTGATGACCAGCATCCCGGTGGAGTGGACAATGGCATCAAATTCCTGCCCATTGCCGAGTTTCACATCGTTGCGGAGCGCCCGGTCGAAGCCTTCCGCAATGTCTTTCAGGGAGATTTCGTTGGTGAGCGTCCTGTAATCACACAGGTGGACGGAAAAATTGGGCTGGTCGCTGCAAATGTCCTTGAACTGGTCAATCCATTGCTGGAAAGAATCTGAACTGTCTGAGTAACCGTGGATGAGGACGACGGGACGGGACATGGGAACCTCGGCTTGTTAGGGTTGCTGTTGAGGGGGGGTGGAAACGGGTGTGTTACAGGGCTGTGACCCGCATTTGCGTCATGATGATCAGCAGCGGTGTGCCGGTCGGCACGCAGACTGAGGTGCTGCTTTGCACTACCAGCGGTTGCCCACTGGAAAGTACCCGTGTTGTACCTGTTGTCCACTGTCCGGTGACACAGGGGCCATTGCCTGCAAGCGGCGGGGGCATGGTGCAGCCCGCGACGACATAAGGGACAGTCATCAGGACAGTAGGTTGGCCTGACACCAGCACCCGCGAATTAGGCACGGTCGGCGTGGCCTGTCCAGCATGGGAACAAAGCACTTGCGCACCGAGATGGACGAGGAATCCGGGCATGGGGTCAGATGATGGTTAACGCGCCGTTATTGATGTCCACCACCGGGCCGAGTAGGGTGATGGTGGCACCTTTGCCGTTGCTGATGTAGATGCCGGAATCGTTGACCACGATCATCGCGCCGGTGGTGCTTTTCAGTATGAGACCGCCGGAAACGGGGGTAGGGGCGGAATCGCTCAACACCAAAGCATTTTGCCCGGTGGTTTGTACCACGATGTTTTGCCCCGGCGGAATGGGTGGAGGGGTAAGCGCCAAAGCTGGAACCTCGGCCATCAGCCCCCAAAAACCACCTACCCAAATAGGCTTATCTGAATCCCCCCCTTCAAACTCAATCCATACGCCAGCCCCAATCTGGGGTACAGCGAAAATGCCTTCCTGTTTGCCAGCAATTGGCACACACGGCATTGCCCAACTGGTTGGCGAATAACCTGATACTGCGGGTACTATAGCTTGTATGCGTCCACGCTGCTCGGGGTCAATATTATTGAGGACTGTCCCGCGATACTTACCGTAGTGCTTTTGCTCCTGTTTCATGGTAATACCCGTGGGATGGTTGGCAGCAAGCCATTCCGTTTCAGTTCAAAACTTTGCTTGTATTCGCCCGGTTTGATGTTGTGGGTCACGCTGCTTACGTAATAAAGGCCGTCAAAGGCAAGCCCAACACCTCGCACCCCAACCAGCTTGCGGGATTTCAGGATATGCCCATAACGCAGCACATTCAGTGACCCTTGCCCAGTCACCGCATCGGCAGTACGTGATGCTTCCGCCAAACCAAACATTACTCCCCGTAATGGGTTAGTGAATACAATATCTACTGATTTGAGTTTGGGCGGAACAGGAGGAATCAGGCCGAGTGGTGGGTTGAGTGGTGAAATATCAGGAATCGGGATACCAATAGGTGCTTTGGTCTTTTCTTCGTGGAAATAAATGATCGGCGTTATTTTGGTTTCTTTGTCATAACTAAATTGCAGGGATTCGATATTGGTATGGGCATCCATATTGATGGTGAGGGCTGGTTGTGGTACTCCGGCTTTGATTTGGGGGCCGAAATAGGCTGTGCTGGTTCCTGGCAATGGTCCTGGCTCAATATAAAATACATAACCTGCATCATCGGCAAGCAGCCGTAGTTGATCCAAATCATTTCCTTTATGTCGATTAAAACGTTCGGTCGGTATTGGTAAGTCTTCTACAATGGGTGGGATGACTAAGGGAATGACACCTAGGGCAGCATATTTTGACAAAATCAATAGCACCACAGCGGCTGTGGGCATCGCTGGATAAGGCACGCCAGTGAAATCTATGTAGCTCATCACTGCACTTAAATCCTTGCCTTTGACCGTCAATACTGAATGGGCTGAATCGCTGCCGGGGCTGATTGTGGTATTGAGCATGACCCCATCCATCAGAACCTGCGGGGTGCTGTTAAGGGTCACAACAATCACGACCCGCATAAACGGGATCATATTGCCACCCGCCAGCAGGAAAATGGTATGCAGGGGAGAACGGTTACTCAGGGTAAACTGTAACTCGAAACCGCTTTCCGTTTCCCCGGATGCGGAGGTAACTTGCACGCTGGTCAAGGCATCCAACACTTCCTGCGGTACAGGAACCGGCACGCTAGAGCCTACCAGCAGGGTCAGGTGGATTCCCTTAAGCATTCGGCATCCCCTGAATACCTTCAGGTAAGGTAATGCGCAAGCGGCGACCAATCTCCTCTAACTCTTGGGGATGCGTTGCCCCGTTAGCGTCACACAAACGCCAGAACTGTTCCACATCAGCCAGATATTGGGCGGTGATATGATCAAGCCGTTCGCCTTGTGTTACCACATGCTCTTGTAGCAACTGGAAACGTTCGGGTGAGGGGACAAAACGGCGCTGAAGATAGGTGACTTTTGTGCCATCAGGCAATTCGCACATTTTGACGCCAATACCGTGATAGCGGCTATTGGGGGGGAACAGGGTTGAAGGCAGCCCCAGAGGCTGGAGCATTTTTTGCAGGGCTTCGTTAGGGTCTATCATTGGGTGTCTCCTGTTTCAAATGCCACTTAGTCCCAAGGTGCTGAACATGCCGTTGCGGCTGCGCAAGGCCAGTTGTTCCTTGTTTTGCAGATAGGCCATGAACAGGCTGCCGCCTTTGTGGGCAAAGCCGAGGTCGTTCACACTCAGTACCCGCATCCCCAGGCTGATTTTGGCGCGGATGGGGTTCAGGCCAGTGTCAAAAGCCTCTTCGGTGACGCTGAATTCCGTAATCCGCATCGGCATGACCCGCTGTGCGCTCCAGACAAAAATGGTCAGGGGGGCTTCCATCGGGGCAATCTCCAGCGTGCCTGACTGGGCTTGTGCGTTCCTTGCGTTCAGTTGTTGGCTGGATGGGTAGATGATCAGTTCCAGTGCTGCAAGCTGGGGGTGCAAGCCGATTGCGGTGGCAGTGCCATCTACGATTTCAAGTTGGTCGGTGGCGTCGATTTCGGCGTCCAGTTTGAATGTTTCGACGGGCGGGCCTTTCAGGCGCAGGGCTTCGGAACGGTCGCCGCTTTCATTGCCAACGCCTTGCACTTGCAGGGTACGGGACAGTGTGTCGGGGTTGTATTGCAGGGCGATAATGCGCCTGACCGCAGAGGTGGCAGGATCCAGGAGAATGATGCCGCCTTTTAGGAGTTTGGGGGTGTTTGGAAATGTACTCATAACTCTATATTGCTCGACCACTTATAATCATTACAATTGATTTTGCATTTCATCAATATCCATAAGCATTTTCTTACACGCTCCGGCTAATCTAGGAGCTAGTTTTGTTAGATGTTCAAAAAAAAATGAACCTGCAACTAAAGTTTTTTGAATGAACTCGTGACGATCTACAGATACTGCAATAGAACTCATTTTTTTCTCCACCTTTATTAAAACCTTGCTGTTTCCAGATGGGATAAAGCTTATTTTTATTGGCTGATCTGGAAAATATGTTGAATATGAATTTCCTTTTAATAGCTCACTTATTCCCTCTATAAAGTAATTCCAAAGCTGATCAACATAATCCCAAGTATCACGTGTCAATACTTTTCCACTATCAGTTGTTATCTCTATGGCTCCTTCTATATAAAAGTCATCTTGAATAGATTCTTTATAATTTGATATTGGCATTAGCAAATCATTCTTTTTTAAAAAGCTTTCAATTTCCATACATGCTCTTGCTTATAAAGGATAAAACTGACCAACTCTACCTTGATTTACCCCAAGGACGTACCGAATTCCATTCCATTGCCCAGTTATTTGTCCCGCTCTTGTTGTTCCAATTCTTAATAATTCATCCCTATTTTGATTCATTATAGACTGAATAGCATCAGCAACATCATCAATGCTTAAGTTTTCATTAATAAATGATTGTGTCTCTTTAACAGTTCCATCCCAATATCTCGGATGATGGCGTTCTAAAATATGTTGCATCCCTCTAGAGTCAAGCTGAAATGTTTCTGCACCTACTCTAAACATTCGTGAACGAAAATTGCGCATCGCTATAATAATTCGCTCTGGGGGAGCCTTACGTAATACACGAGTTCCAGCTCTTTGCACTGCATCACGGATTCTGCGTTCAACCCCCTCCCTCCCAAGTCGTTCAATACTTTCCTTACTAACTTTTACACTAAGTCTTGTAAAGGTAACACCTTCACCCAAAAATGGAGCCATTGCAGCAGTCGAAATTCCTGCTGCTGTCCAATCCCCTTCAATAGAATATAATGCAGCGTCTACAGCGTCTGGTATTACACCAAGAGCAGGTATCAGACCTGCCAACTGCAAAGCAGTATGAAGGATTTCTAATGCCCCAGGAGGTGGTCTAGTGCATGAAGCCCCTTGTAACCCCGATTGCTCTTCCACAATAAGATCGCCGACCAAACAGCAGTAAGGATTAGTATTATTCGTCCAAATGGTTAAATAGTAATCACCTGATGAAAGATTAGTCCATTGCCGAGAAAAAGGCTGTCCTTGGGGAAACTGACATGTACCATATTCATCATTTAAAATGAATCCTTTTTGTGTGAGGGTCATATTGTAATCAGCAGAACTACATTCTGGTTCCCCCCTACGCTCATTTGAAGCATTGGCTGTAACACGAATACCACCTTGTGACACATGAAAAGTGCGTGACTTTAACAATCCGTGGCAGATTTCCATCGTGCTATTGAAGACTGCACTTCTCATTATAATCGGTTGTGTGTTTCCTACTGAAACAAGATTCGACTGCTGGACAACATGAGCAAGTTCGTGAGTAAGAAGCCTTCGCCCTCCCTGTGCTTGCGGAGCAAACTGACCATCCGCAAACACGAGATTGTTTCCAACGGTGTAAGCTAATGCATTTACATCCCGTGCTGATTGTGCGGCACTTGCTCCGGTATGCACCTTTACACCTGCAAAATCATGCCCAAACCGCTGTTCCATATCAGTCCGAATAGCAGGTTCGAGTGGCCTACCGGGACTTGCCAACACCCGTGCCACACTCGGCGGCACATCCATCCCCTCCCCACCCGAATGTCCGGTAAACCGCTGAATCTGCAATGGCGAACTACGCGGCGCAACAGGCGTTTGCATCGCCATCACCTGATCCGCCACCCGATCTGCCTCCCTCTCATACACATCATCCGGCTCACCAATCGTCAGCTTTGCCTGCAAACCCTTCCATTTTTTATTCTTGCCACACTCACTGCACTCCCCACCTACCATCGTATGATTGCCACAAGAGGGGCATGTACGCTGCAAAATGCCGCCATTGATCGGCATCCAATCTGTCTGGTTTTGTTGAAGTGGCTGTGCTGTTAACTGGCGAGTCATTTTATCATGCCTCTAAAATAATCTTGGTCTATTCCATTTTTTCTGCTCATAAACATCATCAAGCTCATCTATCTTGAACTTGGTCTACAAACCCTTGAGTTTTCTCTTACCGCATTCATTGCTCTCACCACCACTAGGCAGGTATATGGTTTCTGCAACTTGCCGCATTTACGGGGCAAAACTGCGCTACCAACTGGTGTCCAGCGTTTAAGGATTTGTTGAGCTTGCTTTGTCATCAATTAATGGGTAATGGGGTACTTTGTCGTCTGGTTAAGACAACCGTGGTCTGTCACGTATTGTCTTGGCTGCTTTCACGGTTCCTATGCGGGCTATGGTGTCGAACTTCACTCAAATGGGGCTTTGATCGTGAAGCCTGGTCGGTTCTTGGTAACCGGCGTCCCCGGCAACACAATGTCGCTGAACTCCACCCGGACAGTCTTGCTTATCGTCCCGTTGTTGAGCCTGATTTGAAACTCGTACTTCACTTCCTTGAGCGCCTTGCCGTCGGGCTTCTCGTGGCTCTGGTTGGACGCGCGATACCAGACATAGCCGCCTACGGCTCTTGCCTCCTGCTCAAGTATGCGCAACGTCTTCTCCATGGTTAACTGCACACCGCGATTAAAATTTATTGGTGCATAAAGGGTTCCCGCCGCTGCCTCGTCTCCGAAGATACGTCCGACTAGGTGCGCTCGATCTGCGTTTGACAGGGGTGGGCCGAGCAGATTCTCCAGTCCCGCGCGTTGGGGCAGTGTGGGCTGTAATCGACCCTCGATGACGGTCTGCGATACGCCAGTCCCGCTGTTATAGGAGCGGTTGATACTGACGATTCCGCCGCTGCCTGCCGTCTCCGGTCGAGCTCCAGGACTGACCTGCGGCCTTGTCGGGGTTCCTGAGATGGGAGTTGAAGTAGAGTGAGACCCCGGTTTACCCGACTTTGATGTCGACTTCGTTGCGGCAGGTCGAGTAGCCGCACGGGAAGGCAAGGGAGGTTTTGGAACGGGGTCAGACCTAGTTTTTAACGCCTTAGACCGCACGGGGTCTTTGGCGTAGAACGGGCGGGCACCCCGACCCTTATCAATGCTTGTGGGGCGGAAGAGTCCGCCCGTCTCATCTCTAGGTGGCCGTGGAACTCCGGTTGAAATGGGAGACCCTACGGGCGGTTTTCCCGACGTCGTTGTTGGAGTTGATTTGGGGGCAGACCCGTTATTTCCAGTTTGGCGATCAGTCCAAGTAACTGGTGCGTCGCGTGAAACGGCTAATCCACCCCCACCGCTATAGTGCCGAACCTCTGCGTTTATTTTTTGACCAGCTTTCACCGCCAGAGAAATATCCCCGAGACTACTAACCATTGCAACTTTCTCGCTTAATTCGAGAGCTTCTTTTTCGTCACTACCAAGAAATCTGGCGGTAATATACCCACCCATCCGTCCGACGGTAGCAATAGCCCCGTCATTTCGAATGACATCAGTATTTCGCAAAGCTTCATATGCCTGTCTCCGTTGATAATCACGCCAAGCAGCATAGTTGGGGAAAAACGTGGCATCGACATTTTTTCTGCATGTGATTTTTTCGAGCGTATTACCGCCGCAATTAGCATAGAGTTGTCTATATAAGATGGTGCGAGCGAAGAATTCTGTTACATACTCTTCTACTGACTGGAAACAATTTGAGTCAAACTGTGCGGCTTCGAGGTTATTTTTGTCTGCATCCCGCCTTCTCTGGCATTCATCCCACCGTTCCGAGGCTGTTGCATCAGTAGTTTTGCGAATCTGGTTCGGTTTTAGCGACTTCCTGTACGCCTTGTTGATCGCGTCTGCGACAACCCACTGTTCCCCGGAGTCACTATACTTATAACCATAGGGTCCAAAGAGCCTCTCGATCACAGGTTCGAGGAGAACTACGGCCGGGTCTTTTGTGAAGTCGTGAATTTCATCCATCAAGCGGTCAGCAGCAGGGCTTTTTGGATCGATGCTACTAGATAGGGAATTCAATGCCGCAGCTCGGGCTATGCCGATCATGGAGATATGCAATACCTTAGCTTTTTCATCAGGCAGGAACAGGCGATATTCCCTCCCACGATGCCATATCTCAGAGTCATCAAGCTTGCGTTTACCGCTGTTTTCGTAATACTGCTCGTCCCCGTAGATATGCCCATACTTTGCCGCGTTATACCGTCTACCGTAGTTCTGATCTGCGAGTTTTCTTGCGTGATTTTCAATCAAATTTTTTTCGTCATTTTTGAATAACCCATTGTCAACACCAACCCTCCAGACATCGTCAGCACTTGGAACCAAGTCTTCCAACTTGATAAATCCGCGCGTGATCGATGAACTGCGATAAGCCTCGTCAAACTCAAGGACTTTACGCTTAACAGTCTCTTTCGCTAGATTCCAAGCCATGGAAAACCTTGTTATGAATGGAAAAACAAGGAGCGAATTCTCTGGCGTTGATGGGCTTTCTCCAATACCTCTTCGGTTTAGCATGGCTTCAAGCTGGATCAGACGTGCTTCCAGCATTGTCCTCTCCGAGTTAAGTGGAGCCGAGAGTTGTATGCGGAGTATTTGGAGTTCCTGCTGTATCTGTGCAAGATCAAGCTGCCTTAAAAGTACTTGTTGACTTGCTCGCGTATCAGTAGAAAGGGGTAATCCACAATTTGATCTTTCAGCAATGGAGCCAATTGACCTAGAGTTGCCCTGCTGTACCACATGTGTCAATTCATGCGCCAAAAGCCGTTTCCCTTCAGCAGTACCCGGAGAGTACTGCCCCTCGGCGAAGGCAATATTTCGACCCACTGTGTAGGCTCGTGCATAGACCGCTCGTGCCGATTCCCCCGCCAGTGAATCGGTATGCACTCTGACATGGCTGAAGTCGTGTCCAAATCGAGGTTCAAAGTACTGGCGTTCCGCCCTGCCCAAGGGCTGGCCTGGTGAACGCAGCAGTTCATGAACCGATGTTGGCGGATCCACGGTCCCATCTAAGCTCGTGATAGACGTCCGTTGAACTAAAGGCTGGGATTGCATCATCTTGTCATCCGGTTGCCGCCGCAAATCCAGCTCCGGCATCCTCATCACCTGATCCGCAACCCTATCCGCCTCCCGCTCATAAACATCATCAGGCTCCCCAATCGTCAGCTTCGTCTGCAACCCCTTCCATTTTTTCTTCTTGCTGCACTCACTACATTCCCCGCCCGCCATTGAATGATTGCCACAAGACGGGCATTGACGCTGTAATACACCGTTATTGCCCAGCAAAGTTGCACTCGTTTTCCCCTGCTGATTCTGCTGCTGCACCGCCTGCCGACTCATTTCCCCATCCCCCCATACACCGCCCCGGCAATCTGCGCACCCATTTCCACCGGATCACGCCCATCCCCAAGCTCCACGCCCCCCGCCTGCACACTCCGCACATGCATATTCCCCGTCACCAGTCCGCCTTCCGCCAGCAACCGTGCCAGTTCCCCTTCCACCGCCGCCTGCAACAGCGGGCGTTGATGCCGTGGCAGGTCAACTCCCTCCAGCACCAGCCGCTCGATATGCAGATTGATGTTCACGCTTGCTGCCCCACCACGGCCAGTTTCGGCACATTGGGTTTGTCTGGCAGTATGAAATCCCGCTCATTCACCGGCTTTTCCAGCTTGCGGAATTCTGCCCGCACCGCCTGCAACACTTGCCGCATCGTCACCCTGCGCTTGTCGGGGTCGGCCTCCTGCGCCGCCATAAACGCCGCATTCAGGGCGATGTTATGGATGCTACCGCCGGACAAACTGAATTTCGCTAGCCGTTCATAATCCAGCACTTCCCCCAGCGGCACATCGGAGGGGAACGCCCGCAGCCAGATGTCCTTGCGCTCTTTCACCGCAGGGAACGGGAAATCGACAATGAACCGCAAGCGCCGCATGAATGCCTGATCCAGCGAGTGCTTGAGGTTGGTCGCGAGTATCGCCAGCCCGCCAAACGCCTCCATCCGCTGGAGCAGGTAATTGATTTCGATGTTGGCGTAACGGTCGTGGCTGTCCTTGACCTCGCTGCGCTTGCCAAACAAGGCATCCGCCTCATCAAAGAACAGGATGGCCCCACCATCTTCCGCCGCATCAAACACCCGCCGCAGGTTCTTTTCAGTCTCGCCGATGTACTTGCTGACTACTGCCGACAAATCAATCCGGTACAAGTCCAGCCCCAGCGACTTGGCAATCACCTCCGCCGCCATGGTCTTGCCTGTGCCGCTTTCCCCAGCAAACAGGGCGCTGATGCCCAAGCCCCGGTTCATGAACTTGCGGAAACCCCATTCGTCATATACCCGGTGGCGTTGCCCCACCTGCGCCTCCACCGTATGCAGCAATTGCAACGGCTCTTCGGGCAACACGATTTGCCCCCAATCCGCTTTCACATCAATGCGCTGCGCCAGCTTGTCCAGCCCCAGCCGCGTCCTGCCCAGACAGGCGTTACGCAGGCTGGTTTCCACATCCACCTGTTCAGCCCCCGACAACGCTTGTCCGGCAATCTCATGGATGGTGGGCAGGTTGAAATTGAATTGCCCCGCCAGCCGTGCCGCAATGCCATTACCGCCTTTGCCCAGCAGTTCACGCCAGGCAAGCTGCTGTTCTTCCGGTGTCGGCTTCTGCACCTCCACGGTAAACACTGTTGTCCCCAGTTCCGGGCGGATGTCGCGGCTATCCAGGAACGCCAGCCCATGAATGCGCCCCAACAAGCGCCCGAGTACGGACACGCGCTCGGCATGGCTGTTGCCCTCGCCATCCGTTACCTCAATATACAGGGCGATGGGCAACAGGCGGCTTTCCCGTTCCCACAAGCGCACGAAGGTCTCGAATTCACCCGCCGCCACCGGGATTTGCTCATCCCGCAGCCGCAACGGGTGCAATTGCGCAAACCAGGGGGAACCGGTCAGTTGCAAAGCCGCCCGCACCACCTGCTGCTTGCTGCCGCCATCCGCCCCCACCAACTGGATGGCCGCCCTGCGCCCGGATGCCACCAGCCAATCGAGTTGCCCAGCCACGGTCTGTGCCACCCCCAGTTGCGAAGGTGGCAAGATGCAAGCCTCCGTTAACGGTGCAAACATCGCGCTCAAACGGTCATCCAGCTCATTCAGCCCCTTCAGGTAATTGACAATGCGTTCGTCGGCACGCAAGGCGCTGGTCGTCAACGGTGTTGCCCCCGGCTGGTTGATTTCCAGCAAACGCCAGTAACGCAGCGGGCGTTCGGGCGACAACGCATCCCATGCCGCCTCCTCACTGAACAGGTTGAAAGCCAGCGCAAACGTCGGGTAAGGCTTGTGGTGGTCATCCTGCGCACGGGCGCACATTTGCGGGATGCGGGTATCCAGTTCCGGGGCGGCACACAGCAGCAGCAGCAATTGCTCGAAGCGGGTCAACCCCAAACGCCGAGCAAGCAGCACCATCGCCGGGGGAGGGTCGCTGTTTTCCGCCGCCAACATTGCCTGTTCCGCCGCCTCCAGTTCGGCCTTGAAAGCGTCACTGGCACAAACATCTTCATCGGCAACCGGCTTGGCAAAGTAGCGCCAGAAACACCACCAGTGGCAAACGGGTTTGGCAAATGCAGGACGATAGGGAGCCAGCGCAGTCAGTTTCAGCCGCAGCCAAGTTAACGCAGCAGCGAGGTAACGCTCGTTGATGTCGTCACTAGACGGTAAATCGTTTTGTTGGACTTGATCTGTCATGTGATGGTGACTTTCTGGCTATCCGCAATTTGCAGCTTGGTTGGTGGCGTACCAACCCGTTCGTAAGCGATGCTGTCCACCCCGTCCACCTGCAAACGGACGAGGACATCCGCTGCCGGAGGAACCGTCGTCATGGAAAATTGCAGGGGATCACTGTCAGCATCCCGTTCCTGGCTGCTGATTTTCTTGTCCAGCAACAGCAAGCTGACAGGCTGTGATGCCAGTACCGCCGGGGAACACTGGATTGTAAGCAGGCTTCCTTCCCCGCTGCCCACAGGATCAGGGGTAATATCCAGAATTCTGGGGGCAAGCGTGAACGACAACACATTACCGACATGCTCTTTGCCATCCTTCTCCACCATGATCTGAACAGTGTAAGTGCCGACACGCCACTCGTCATTCTGGTCGATGGCAAACCGGATACTGTCATGGGTACGTTCCGCTGCGGCTACGTCATGCTCCAGCGGCGCAATGAAATGGGGATGCCCCGGCTCGGCATAGCGGGTATGGCTGAAACGCAGTTGCACACGATCCCCCACAAAATTCCTGCCGCGCAGGATCAACACATTGCCAAGGCTGGCAGCCGGGAAGGAACGCGGCAACGGTTCCAGCCCCACATCGCTTGGCGGGCCAATGTGCAGGGTTTCCAGCACAGGGAAAGGTGATTGTGCATCGGCGATGGCTTCCGCCCCCCGGTCTTCCTCTCCCCGGCTCAGGACTGGCGCGGCTGCCGGGCCACTTTCCTCCGCATCAATCAGCACCACATTGGCGTCATAGGCCACTGACAAGGCATAAGGTGTCTGGAAAAACACCGACCAGAGTTTGGAAAGCTCATCCATCGACACCACTGCGGGGGTGAACCTTACCCTGTCAGGCGCATCCGCCAGATTGGAAGCCTGTAGCGCCGGGTTGCCGGACACCACATCGCGGATCATCTGGCTGGACAGCAGCGGGCGGGCATGGAGGTTGCGCACCACCGCCCCCAGCATCCGCTCCGGCTCAAAAGTTTTGGCATCGCCGTAGAACACAATCAGGTAATGCAGGTTCAGCGCCGTGCGCGGGCGGCTGACCAATCTGCCGGTGGAATCACGGGTAGGTGTGTCATCGTTGCGCCGTGCGGCATCCGGTGTGACCTGATAGAGGTGGATGTGTGCCTTTCTGGCAGCAGCACCACTGCCGCCAATGTCTCCGGTAGGCCGCCCGTATTCCACGTTGACATTTTCCACCCCACTGGAAGCGAGGGCATTGATGACCAATTGCCCCAAGGTGGCAGTGACAGTGGCAATGGCCAGATGGTTGCTCATGGCTGCTTGCCTCCACGCTGGCGCAGGTATTCATCCAGCCCCATGACGGGCGGGCGGGCGGCAGCTTGTGGCTTTTGTTTGGAGGTGGCTACCGTCGCGCGTATCTCGATCCGCCCAATGGTCACATTAATGACTGGCTCCGGTTGTGGCGGAGGTGGTTCTGGTGGGCTGAAAGCGGGGATTGCCGGGGCAGTCATGATGCCGCTGCGTTCGGCTGGCAGGAGCCTGGGTTCAATCCTGGGTGTTTGCGGCAATACGGGCGATTGGGTTGGGTTGATGTTGGGTGTTGGTTGTGCAGCGGGGGGCTGTTGCTGCTGGGGCACGGCTGCTGGCAGCGCAACGGGTACGTTTGCAATGACAGGCAAGATAGGCGGCTGGCCTGTTTCTGGCATGTCCCGTTGCTGATACTTTGGTGTTGCTGTTGGTTTCACCGGGTCATCCTGCCGGATGCTTGGGGAATCTTTGGGTTTCACAACTGATGTGACAGGTGTTTGCGGCATAACCACAGGTGCTGAAGCTGGTTGCACTGGTACTGATGATGCAATAGGAACAGCAGGTATTGGTTTGTAGGGGGCAGTAGGGCGCACAGTGCTGTGTGGTAGCCTTGGGTCAGTTTCGCTGGAAGAAAATCCTCCCCCCACCCCTCCTTTTGCAAAGGAGGGGGGCTTGATCTTACCCCGATGCTGGCTTACAGAGTGTTGCCCAGCTTCCCCCTTTGCAAAAAGGGGAGTGAGGGAGATTTTCCCGCCAGCATCATCTGCTTGCACGGTTGGTTCCTGACCCTGCGCTTCCACTGCAAACGCCGGAATTACCTGTCCCACCACAGGCTGCTCCGGTTCAAACAAGGATGGCAAGCGCGGCGTAATCACGGGCGTTTCCGGCTGATAACGGGCAAGCAGGTTGGTAAAGTAATCACTCATTGCGCCACCATCCCCAGATAAAGTTGCCGCCGGGTTGGTGTCATGGCAAGAATGTCCGCCTCCGCCCAGCCGTAGGCTTTCGCCAGCACATGGACACTGCGCAAAGTGCGTTCCGCCCACCCCTGGATTTCAGCCCACAGGAAAGCGGCAATATCAAACAGGGCTTGCCATTGATTCCCGCAGGCCGGGCAGGTGAGGCCAATATCAATCCGCGCCAATGGGTCAGCCGCTTCCATCGCCTGTGACAGGGCTTGTTGACTGCTGGTGGGTAACTGTTCCAAGGAGATGGGCTTGCCTTTGGGGTTACGTACTTCCAGCACACACTGTTGCAGCAGACTTTGTGGACTGGCAGTGGCTGACGGCTGTTGCAACAACAGGGTAATATCCCGGCTATTGGGCAAGCGGAAGCGTACCTGATAGCCTGCGTCCTGCATTTCCAGTGCTGTACCCAAGGGGTATTTACCATCACCAGCGGCGGACAAATCCGTCATGTCGGATTCCCATTCCAGCCGCTCCTGACAGTGCGGGCATTGGGCGATATTTACCATGCGGGAGCCAAACAGCATTTGCCGGATGTGCAATAAGTAATAATCACGTTCACCGATGCTGAAACCCGCGAGATCAGCTTCCGCCTGTTCAGGCAGGATAGCTGCCAGCAGCAATGAAGCCCGGCTGTTCATGTCCAACCCCAAACCGGCTTCCCAAATATCCAGCAATTGTGCCGCAGACAAGGTATGCATTAGTGGTTATGCCGGTTCAGTGAAGGTCGGTTCGCTGGGTTCCTGTACCTCATAGTCACGTTCCCAGCCCTCGTTTTCCAGCTTGATGGTCTGGATCGCGACCGCATTGGCGTTGGCATCCAGATCCGGTAGCGCCTGATATTCCGATACCCAGCAGCGGTAGACTTTGTAGGCAATCGCCACCTGACCGGCTTCATTCATCACTTCGATGATGATGTCCTTGCGGAAATCCTTGAGCGAAACTTCTACGCCGAGGCCGGACTGGTAGTTCCAGACCTTGTTTGCCCACTTTTCAAACTCGGTATCGTGGGTAACGCCGCGTTCCAGCGTGATTGCTTCGTACTTGGTGCGCCCTGGTGACTTGCGGCTGCTGGAAGGGTCGCCACCTTCGCGGTGTTCCACCAGTTCCGTAGATCGCTTGAGCGCCCCGACTTTGCTGACGCCTGCGACATACTTGCCATCCCACTTGACGCGGAATTTGAAGTTCTTGTACGGGTCAAACCGCTGGGGATTTACACTGAATGTAGCCATGTTTTCCTGCCCTCCTTAAACCTGGATTTGCCCGGCCATTTGCTGGATGCTGATGACCACGAACTCCGCAGGCTTGAGGGGCGCGAAGCCGACGTGGATGTTGACGATGCCCCGGTTGATGTCGTCCTGCGTAGTGGTTTCCTTGTCACACTTGACGAAATAGGCATCCTTGGGGCTGCTTCCCTGAAACGCGCCTTGGCGGAACAGGCTGTGCATGAAAGCACCAATGTTGAGGCGGATTTGTGCCCATAGCGGCTCATCGTTTGGCTCAAACACCACCCATTGTGTGCCACGGTAGAGGCTTTCCTCGATGAACAGAGCCGTGCGGCGCACGGGGATGTATTTCCATTCACTGGTAAGTTGGTCAGCACCTTGCAGGGTACGGGAACCCCATACAATCCGCCCCAGGACAGGAAATACCCGCAGGCAATTAATACCCAACTGGTTTAACTCGCCATTTTCTTCGTCGGTCAGCACAGCACTTAATTGTGGAACACCGTTCAGGGTTGCCTCCAAACCGGCAGGGGCTTTCCAGACACCGCGTGTGGCATCGGTGCGGGCAAAGATTCCAGCGACTGTGCCGCAGGGGACGAACTCCTCCATCTGGTTGCCGCGCAAAGGGTTCGGCTGTTTGATACGGGGGAAAAACAGGGCTGCGTTTTTGCTGCGTGTACCTATTTGGTCTTCGACACCGGTAAAACCTGCCTTGGCTGCATCTTTATCCTTCCAACCACTAGGCGGATCAACCAACAACATGGCACGACGGTATTCGCAGTAAGCAGCAGCGGCAGCAGATAAATTAGATTCAATGTCTCCATCCTGAATATGAGGAGGAAGGCAGAGAATGTTGAACAGGCTTCCTTGTGAATACAATTGTTCCAGTGCATAAAGCCCCATTTTTTTGTTTTGCCCATTCTCTGGCAGGAAATCACTAATGGATAGTGCTAACCCGTCCGATACGGAGGCACTTTGTGCCGCAATGGCATCTTCCCATGCCTTTTTCGCTGTTTTTTCAGGGTCTGAAGCTGATGTTTCCGCTGTTGTTTCCCGTTTGGACTTGATTCTCAAATATTGCTTTTGTTTCAGTGTGATTTGATCAAGGGTTTTACCCCACATATTATCTTGGGTTTGGGTCTTATCATCTTTTATATCTGTTTCAAAAGCAGTAATTGCGGTTCTTGTTGTCGTAAGATCAATAGCAGACCAACCGCCATCCCATTTTACCAGCTTAGACTCACCTGCCAGAATTTTATCGGCTCGCCGTTGGCTAGCGTCTGCCACTGAGAGGTTAAGAAATCGCTCCGTAATGCCATTTCCAATGTCAGAGACAGTCAGGTTAAAAAGATTAGTGTCAGAAATGCCATTCCGATCAATTTCACATCTAAGGTTTACTCCCCAAGACCCAGGAGAAGCTGCCTCTAGCTTAATATCGCCAATAGATAATTTAGCTATATTGTTTGATGCAGATTTTATTACTGCATAATCAGCGGTTTTTTCAATATCTTCTTTTTTGGCATCATCATCAAGAGTATTGATTATTGCTAAGGCATCTGAGGCTGCTGTTTTTTCAATTGATGTTTTAGAACGATCATCGGATATTTTTTTATGTTCAGCCTCAGCAGCTTCTATTGCCTCTTTTCCATTGGCTTTACCTTTTGCTGCATCCGCAACTGCTTTAGCTGCCGCTTCTGCCGTTGTGCGCTGAGTCTCATCGGCAAAAAGAGGATGGAAAAGCCTGACAAATACTGCTTGCCCACCACCATTGAGAAAAAAATCACGAATGGCGAAGCTGGCAGTGCTGTCTAACCACATCCCGCCAAAAGTACGCTCAAAATCTCCAAAGCTGTTGATAGTAACTGCTTTGTTAACAGGCCCGCGTTTAGCACGTCCGATAAAAGCCGTGATGGAAGTCGCCACTCCGGTAATGGTTCTGACCCCGCTGGGGATTTCCTGGATGTATACGCCCGGATAAGAGAGTGCTACAGGCATGGTTAGCCCTCCTCAAGATAAATTTGCTGTGTGGTATTGGATGCAAAGGTGGGATGATGTCTCAAACACGCTACCGCCTTACCTTGTCATTTGCGGCACGGTAGCTAACCAGACACCCGATCAACAAACGAAGCCTTCCAAACAAAACGGAGGAAAGCTCATGTGCGTCAAGAATCCTTGGCTATCAGCCAAGTGTAAAACAGAATGACAAACAGCGTACTACCCAACCGGGTTATCCATTTGGGTAGTTGCATTAGAAGTTGATGATATTTTTCAGGTTAATGCAGGGTTTCCTGTGGGAATTTTGGTATCTTTGTTGGGGTGAACCCGTAATACCGGTGACCAGAAACCTGTCTCAACACTGTTGAAAAAGGTAGTGGACAAGGTTTTCGGTAACAAGGCTACACTTCCAGAACACTGGCAGTAACCTTGGTAGAACAGGGCGTTGAGTGGATCCCGAACTCAGGTTATGTAAGCATTTAGCATCACCCTACGTCGGTTTGGATAGCGTAAATCTTCAGCTAAATGTACAACCACTCCCACCATCCGCTGAATATCTGGCATAAAATCGAACTGCGGCTGTGCCTGCTGCGCCAACCGGTTGAGCCGGTACAAAGCATCCTCAGCACTGGAGGCATGGATAGTGCAGATATTCCCCGGATGCCCGGTATTCCAGATCGAGATCAGGTCATAAGCGCTGCGGTCACGTACTTCCCCGACAATGATCCGGCTTGGATACTCCCTGAGGGAGTCAAAGATAGCTTTGGAAAGCGTCAGTTCCGGCGGGTTGACCAGCTTCCTGACCAGATTCTCCACCGGACACTGCAACTCTAGGTTGTCCTCAATCAGCACCACCCGGTCATTGGAACCGGCAATCTCATGCAGCAAGGCATTCACCAGCGTGGTCTTGCCAGAACCCGTACCACCAGCCACCAGAATGTTCTGCTTGTCTCGAACGGCCTGTTTCAGGGTCTCTGCCTGCTCGCGGGTCATGATCCCCTGCCCCACATACTCATCCAGTGTGTAGATACGCTTTGCTGGCAGGCGAAAATTGAACGTAGGTCCATCCACACTGTAAGGCGGGATGGATGCCTGCACCCTGGCTCCCCAGTGTGGCAGTTTCGCAGCAAGGCTGGGTTTGTCCGGGGTAATCTCCATCCCGGCTTCGGTCGCAATCAGCCGGATAATCCGGTTAGCCGCTTCGCTGTTGAGGACAATCCCGGTCTTGTACATCCCCAGACCCTGCTCATTCACCCACACCTTGCCATCCGGGTTGAGCATGATCTCGGTAATGGTGTCTTTCTCCAGCCAAGGTGTAATCGGCCCCAGTGCTGACTTGAGCATATCCAGACGACGTTTGGCGGATTCACTCATGCCTTGCCCTCCCCTTCCATGTCCAGCAAGGCACGGATGTCCTCGTTCTTTAACAGGTCGTCTTCGGCAACTTGGGCAATGAAAGTCTTGTGTTGCCTGATCTGGTGCTGGATAAAGGTAATGAACTGGTCAAACCGCTCTGCTGCCATGGCCTGCGCCGCTTCTTTCTGCCCACCCGGCAACGGCGGGTTATAGGCCAGCCACATCTGTACAAAACCCGCCAACCCCGCATCCATGACATCCAGGTTGCGCTCCATCCGCCCTACCCCACGCCGTAACCTGCCCAGCTCCCGCAAGATCAGGGTTGCCTGACTGGAATCATCCAGGTATTCACGTAAGGCGGCATCCACAATGCTGCCCTGTGATTGCCCTTTGGCGGCGGAATACGCCTCTAGCCGTTTCTTGGTGTCGCGCTGAATATTGGCGTACAAACCGACATAAGCTTTCTGGCTCATAATGGCATCCCTCCCCCGCTCGGCTGGCGTGACTGTTCGATAGCCCGCTGCCTGCCCAGTTGTCGGTTACGTTCCGTGCGTTGCTGCTCCAGTTCGCGCATTTTGCGTTTTTCCGCATCCTGATGGCCATCATCCATTTCCAGCTTGGGTTTTGGTTTTTCTGGCTGTTGCCGGTCATCAACCGATATGCCCCATTCCGGGTTATGCTGGATTTCTCCCTCCAGCAGTACGCCACCAACAATCCCCGCTGATGCAGCATTACCGTTAGCGCCAGACGGTTGCTCTGGTTCCACTGCCGGGGCTGGCAGTTGTAACCAGGCACTGGGAAGCCCTAGCCCCTTGAGTTCCTTTTCCTGCAATTCGGCGGCATCAGGGCGTGGCAACCTTGCCCTGCCCATGAAGCGCCCGTCCTCGTAGTACCTGACCTTTAATCCCCGGTAAGGTGGGTTTCCCCCTACCATCACCAGCGCCTCATTAGCCGGAAACTGTAGCACTTCACCCGGTGTCAACAAGGCACGCGGGGATTCCTGCTCACTGACCATGACGTGTCCCAACCACGGCGCAAGCCGGTGGCCTGCATAGTTGGTTTGTCGCCGGTTTTCGGTCGCAGTCCCCAGCATTTCCGAGATACGTTTGGCGGTGCGGTCATCCAGCGTGCCGTAAGTGACCCGGATATGGCTGTTGTCGAGGATGGAGTTGTTCGGCCCGTAGGCTTTCTCAATCTGGTTGAGGGACTGCGCAATCAGCAAGGCGCGGATACCGTAACCTGCCATGTAGGCCAGTTCACTTTCAAAAAACGTCAGGCGTCCCAGGGTCGGGAACTCGTCCAGCAACATCAGCAAGTCATGCCGGTGTGGCTTGCCATCCTGCCCCATGCTTTCCGTCAGGCGGCGGCCTATCTGGTTGAGCATCAGGCGTATCAGCGGACGGGTACGGTCAGCATCACTGGGCGGGACAACGATATACAAGCTGACCGGGTTTTTGGCGTTCATCAGGTCAACAATCGTAAAGTCGCTGACGGCAGTGTTGCGGGAAATGATCGGGTCACGGTATAGCCCCAGGAAACTCATCGCCGTGGACAGGACACCGGACAGCTCATTCTCACTCTTGTTCAGCAACTCACGGGCGGCAGAAGCCACCACTGGATGTACCCGGTCGCCCAGATGCCTGCATTGGAGCATGTGGTTCAGGGTCTTGAAGAATGTCCGGTCAGGGTCACTCAGGAACTTGGCTACCCCCGTCAGGGTTTTGTCCGGTTCAGCATAAAGGACGTGCAGGATGGCTCCGACTAGCAGGGAATGCCCGGTCTTTTCCCAATGATCCATGCGATCCTTGCTGCCATCGGGATCCACCAGGATGTCGGCAATGTTTTGCACATCACGGACTTCATTTTCCCCTTTGCGTACTTCCAACAACGGATTGAAACGCACCGAAAAAGAAGCGGTTGGTTCAAACCGCAGAACATGGGAAAACTGTTTGCGCCAACCTGCGGTAATGTCCCAGTTCTCACGCTTCATGTCATAGACCAGCACCGATGCCCGCCAGCTTAGCAAGGTCGGGATAACAATCCCCACCCCTTTACCGCTGCGGGTGGGTGCAAACACAAAACAGTGTTCCGGGCCATTGTGCCGCAACAAGGTGCGCTCACGGTCTTGCGTTTGCGCCAGCACAATCCCATCGTCCACCAGCACACCCGCCTTCTGCATGTCTTTCCGTGTTGCCCAACGGGCAGTGCCGTAAGCATCCGGGTGTTGGTTACGTTTGGCACGGTTCACCGACATGAACACAATCACCATGAAAATGGCGAACACCCCACCATAAATGATCAGGGAACCCTGAAAGAAAACGGTCTTGGCGTAATAGTCGTACTGGTACAGCCATGCCCAATATTTCCATGGCCAATAATACGGTGTCCCTAACACATGGTAGGCAGGCTCCCCCAGTGCCTCCTGATACCCCAGTTTATGTGCCACAAACTGGGTGGCGGTTTGCAAGGCAATCATGGCTCCAATGAAGGCCACGATGAACTGTCCCCACAAGATGGTGGTGCCACGCATTTGACTCATCGTGCGATCCCCTTCTGAATCTGTTTACTCCACGCCCTACCCTGTGGGTTGATGCCAATAGCCATGTTCATGCCTTTGGGTGGAAGGGGTTCCTGTTTCCACGGAACCATGGAAAATTCCTTGCTGTTGGCTACCACCGCATAGCGGCGGTTGGAGGGAACATCGACTACCCCCAACACCTTGCCTTGCATGGATTCACCGGCTGCCAACGGGCGGAAAGGCAACCCCGTCTTTTGCCTGACCTGCGCTGCCAGTGTCTGGCGTTCCATGTCATCTAGTGCCGAACGGGCAGCCTGTGTCCCGGCTTCCAACCCCTGCCCCGTCAACCATTGCGCCCGTAACGCAGCCGCATTGCGCAACGTGATGGCGACACCCTGCGGCCTGCCGTCTTCCACCAGCGCATGGTAATGTTCATCCAGCCAAGTGCGGCCACGGTAAGTGACTTGGGTATCTATAGGGAGTTGGTGCTGGGCAACGAACACGGCGCGGGTAGTACGGCTGTCTTTTTGTGCCAATGCTTGCACCTGGTCAGGCAGGTCTTCCGGGATTTGCCAGCGATTACCCTCAATGGGCTTCACCACCCCCAGATTGGTGAGCGTGTTCAAACGAAGCTGGTGAGCGTGGAGGTAACTCTCTTGCTGTGTAGGGATAATCTTCCCGGCCTCTATCGCCCAGGTCGCATGGGATTCTGCATGGTAAATCCCGTCATGTGTCGCCGCGTAACCGGCAATATTCCAGTCAGCAGCCTTGACAGACTTTTCCTCCAGTACCTGCACTCGGATAACCTGACCGACCCTGGTTTCCTCTTGGGCAAGGTTACTGATCGGAACTTGGTGTAAAACGCCATCACGGCTTCCCAAAATGAGGTAGCCTCGCTCGGACATTTCATCACTCAAGCCACGCTCAAGCACCACCCCTTCCAGCGGTGTGACGCTAGCCGGGTCATGCAGGCGGTAGCCACTGGCGGGATGCCCTAACTGCTGTTCTGCACGTTTTAGCCGGGTCATCGCCTCATCGTATTGTCCCAGTTGTTTCAGTTTGTCCGGCAGGTGGTCTGCCAAACGCCATTGTTGCCCGGCAACCTTTTCCGCATAGCCAAAACGCTCCAGTTCCTGCAAACGCCCCAATAACCGCGAGCGTTGCAACCGGGCAGCCGGGGTATCCCCGGCAATATCAAAGGTAATGCGGTTATCCTGGGATTGCTGGATCAGTTCCCGGTCTGCGCGGGTGAATGACTTCGCCTTGATCTCTTTCTGGATGGAGTCACGGATTTCGTGTTCCAGCCTGTGGCCAAGTTCCTGGGTTGCCAGCTCGGCGGCACGATGGCGGATACCGTTAGCGATGTACTCACGGTCTATGAAAACTTCCTCACCTTTTTGGTCAAGACCGTGGATCACAATATGGGTGTGGGGGTTATCGGTGTTGTAGTGGTTAATGGCCTTCCAGTCCAGCTTGCGTCCAAGGTCTGACTCCACCTGCCCCATCAGCTTGCGGGTGTACTCTTTCAGATCCAGATGTTCTGCATCTTCCGGTGAGACAATCAAACGGAACTGGTGCGGTTCCACTTCATGGATGGCATCCACTTCCTGACGCGGGATCCCATCGCCTTCATGATCAAAAAAGCCCTCACGTTCTGCACCCTGACCTGTCCCTTCACGGTCAAGGTAACGCAGGTGGAGTTTGGCAGCGCCAACCCCGTAGGCGGTCATTTTGATGACTCTCGCTTTGACCACCACCCGGCGGGATCCTAAACGGTCAGTGATACGGGTTGCTGGGGCAGAAGCCCCACGGATAGGAGCTGTACGTTTAGGGCTAAGGGAGGTGCGCCATTTGGATTTCATGCCTATCCGACGTAAGGAAACGGCAGGCTCCCCCTTCTTCTTGGCCCGTAAATCAACCCTGAGTGGAAGTTCGTCGTCAGTATCCTTTTTACCCATAACTACATCCTGTATAATGGTTATTATTTTAAATACAATAACTTACCAGCAATCCCATATAAACCTATGCACCGTCATAGCATCATTTCATTTGGTTTTTCAGTAACATGAAGAGGTACTGATATATAACCTTTATCTTGCACTACCCCTTCCCCCACAAGCTAACCGCTGACGAGCGGTATCTTTTCCACTACTACATGATTTAGCTGGGGTGTCACCCCAGACCCCAAGGTATTTGGAACCAGGATGATGGGGCAAGGGATCCCCACAACAACAGCAAGCCGTTTGGGTGAACAGGCTCTTGGCAGGTAGCCCTGATACAGGAGGGGTGGTTTAGCGAGCAGGCAGGTAAGGCAACGTGAGAAGGTATGCTTGCGCATCTTTTCATGGCGGAAACCGCAGGACGGTTGCAGCAGGATTGCAAAAGGTTTTGCAGTGACAATGCAGGACACCTGCAAAATGGGGTGCAACAAACGCTGCACTATTCTCAGTGTTGATAACCCCAGACAAGGCTGGCCTTACCGTAAACTGTTGCTTCATCCACCTCCCCAAAATAGCGTGAATCCAGTGATAACGGGTTGTCTTTCAGCATTACCCAAAGGTGTCCAGTTTGCACAGTATGGCAACCATCCAGTTGCGGCATGGGTCTGCCTTTCGAGTCGCTTAGACTGGTTTTATCAAACCATTCACCATTCAGGGTAATGTCTGTCTGGTGGATGCAAATGGTATCCCCTGCCTTGCCGACTACCCGTTTCAATAATCGGTCATACAAAGGGATCCATCCGCGTTCCTGCACTAACGGACGGAAATGTGCCGGGATGTCGAAGGCCACAATGTCACCGTAGGTATAACCGGGTTCGATCTTGTAAAAGCCTTTCGGCAAACTGCTGGTGGTGTTCCAGATCAGCAGCGGGATTTTCATCTGTGCTACCGTGATGGTTGCCAGCACACACCCGCTCACCAGCAACAACAGCACCATGCGTCCACGCCAGCGCATATCACCCTCCTTCCCGAATAAGTCCCAACCCATGTCCTGTTGGCCGATACAAGCCAACCCCTTATCTGCAATCCATTCCCGTCACGTAACGGGTGATCTGTACCCTAAAATGCCCGGTCTGGTTGCGCCACAACGGTCAGACTACCCTGCCCTTTTGCGGCCACCAATGGTTATCCACCGTGAACGGGAATCTCATCCGGGCTGTTATAGTAGGCCGCTTTCCAAACCACCAAGGATGCACACCTTCATGACCTGTATTTACCTCGCCGGGCCACTGTTTACTGAAGCCGAACGGGCCTGGCACTCCCAGACCAAGGCATTGCTGTTGCAGTCGGCGGCACAACAAGGCATGGCTTTGGAGGTCATCTGGCCTTATGAACTGATCACGAGCGAAGAGATAGCCGCGTTGGGCAGTGCTGCCCGTCAAGAAATATTCCGGCGCTGCAAGGACGGTCTGGACAATGCCCATATCGTGGTGGCCTTGCTGGATGGGACGCAGGTGGATGATGGCACAGCTTGGGAGATAGGTTACTTCTTCAGCCGTAAATCAGCAGGGCAAACCATCATTGGTATCCGCACCGATTTCCGTAAAGCCGGTGAATCCGCCACCGCCATTGTCAATGCCATGATTGAGATGGCCTGTGACAGGATCGTGCATGACCGGGATGATTTGGTGGGCGTTGTCTTGCAGGTATTGGGGCTGCCATTAGCCCGCCAGCGATAGCCGGAATCTGTAGCACGAAGCCCAATCAGCCCCCATCAGCAGCGGGTAGCTTTGCCAATATCCAGTCCGGTTGATAGCGTTTGCCTGCCAATAGGGCATCCCACAGGATGAAGGTTTCCAGGGGGATGGTGGTGAGGTTGGTGTGGCTATCCTTGAGTAATTTGAAGGTCTTCAACAGGCGTTGTACCCGCAGTTTTCCAGCAGCCTCCAGCAACAGCACCACCGGCTTTTCCAGCCCCGGTAATGAATGCTGACCTGCCCGGTTGCGTACCACCCAGGCACTGGCTTGACCACCGCCTGCCAGCACATAACAGAAGGTCTGCCCTGCTTCAAACAGCAGCCCTTTGTGCTGTTTGCCTGCCACAACCTGTGCGGGACGACCTGCCACCAGACGCAGTGAATACAGCCCATGTTTGCCTGTCAGCAGCAGATTGGGGTATGCGTCCGGCATTAATGGTGTGCTGTCTGGGTGTTTGCAGGATTGTCGTTATTATTCTTTTGTACCGCAGCCAGTTGTTGGACTTCCAGTTCACGGATACTTTTTGCCATGCTGCGCGGCAAGTAAACAACCACAGGTTCCCAACCCTCCGGGATACCTTGTCCCGGCATGATTTCGCGCATCAGACCAATAGCGGCTTCACGGGCTGCATCCAGTTCCGAGAGGTTTAGGTGTTGCCATGCAGCGGCAACCCTGGCAACGGATTTCCTGACTGCCTCTTTGGAAATATCCAGTACAGAGGCTGCTGTCTCCAGCGTTTCCCCTGCAACCAGTACCCGCCATGCAGCCTGCTGGGGACGTTCCCTAAAACGTTTCAGGGTGGCAACTACCCGCCTGAAATCCTCCTCTGACAACCTACAGTTGATCATGAATGACCTTTAGCATCGCTTTGTTGAGGACAATCGTGCGGGTTGGTGTTTGCAGGAAAACCTCTTCTTCCCCCACCCGGAAATTGACTACATTTTCCGGCTTGTGTTCTACCTTTGGGGCAGCCTTGGGTTTGTTTCCATCGGGTTGCACACTTGCAGGTACTGGCTTGTGTTCAACTGGGGCTACAACATTAGCAACAGCCGGTTTTGGTTCTACAGGCGTAACGGCCTCTGTTGACCCGGAATTTGTAGCAGATACGGGGGTCTCATCCTGATCCGCACTGGCTGGCTTTGGTTTGTCCATCTGGAAAAACAACTCGGCTACTTTCTCCCGCAAACTACCCCGTGATTCCGGGTGCTGGATCCAGTTTTCAATGAATTGTTTGCCCTCTTCCGGGTGCTTTTCCGTGAAACGGGCAAGCTGATAAGTACCCATTACATCGGTGCTGTCACCCTCTTCAATGAAGGTTTCGATGATGCCGCCAACCGTCCCAATCTTGACCCGCTGCGAGATCCACGCCTTGGGTTTCCCAAGTGCCTCCCCGGCAGCCTTGGCTGATCCGCAAAGCTCACACATTTTCATGACTGCCCGCACTTCATCCAGCAAAGTGAAGCCTTCCCGGTCAATGTTCTCAATGATCTGTGCTGCTGTCAGGGCAGTTTGTTCAAATTCGCGTACTACAGCAGGAATGGTATTTAGACCAGCAATCTGTGCCGCTCGCCAGCGCCGTTCACCGGCAACAATGATGTAGTTGTCAAACGTATTCCCATTGCGTACCACAATCGGTTGGATAACACCTTGTGCTTTGATGGAATCTGCTAGTTGTTGTAACTTTTCCGGGTCAATCGACCTGCGGGGTTGTTCTGGGTCGGGGGAAATCTGGTGTAATAGCAACTCGGCAATGACGGTAGTGTCTGCTTCCAGTTCTGCGGCTAGGGAACCTAGCCCGAAATCATCCTGTTTCATTCTTTGTTCCTCATGCCCATTTTTTCCATAATTTCTGCCATGACTTCCAGCATCTCGACGGCGGCTACCCGTGCAGCACCACCGCTGGGTTTGTCCCACACAGCCTTGCTATCGTAGGCAGCATTGGCAATAGCTGAACGGTCTGCCAGTGGGTTGGCAATCAACTGGCCCGGTAGCAGTTCCTGAAACTTCTTTACCATTTCCACCTGTTGTGAATTCCGACTGTTCCAGCGGTTCAGCACCAGTCCGAGAAACTTCAGGGACGGGTTGTACTTGCTGCGTACTGCCTTGATTTTGGCGTATAGGGATTTGACTCCACGGATGCTGTACGCATCAGGAATAACAGGAGCCACAGCAAAATCAGATGCAATCAGTGGAGCCAGCATGGAGAAGCCCATGGATGGAGGAGTATCCAGAATCACCAAGTCAAAAGTGGCAGCGAAGCTGCGCAACCGTTGCCGGTATAGCTGCACACTCTCAAAAGGTAGACGTTCAATTCCTAATAATCCGTTGTCAGCGGGTATTAGTTTGAAGTCTTCACCGTCAATGCTATGCATTGGTGCTTCCTGCCCTTCAAGGAACAGGGCTGATGCTCCGGCTGTAGGTGAATCAACATTGAAAAAAGCACTGATATTACCTTGGGCATCCATGTCGATGATCAGGACAGATAGCTTCTTGTTACGTGCATACAGGGCAAGGTGTGATACAAGGGTGGTTTTTCCTGTCCCCCCTTTGTGGATCGCCACCGTCAGGATTTTTCCCATGGATGTCCTCGTGTAGTCAGGTTTTTACCTTAAGCCTTAAATACAACCTTTATGACAACTTATAGAGGTGTGTACTATTGGGTTTAGCTGTATCTTAGACCTAATAACCGAGAAAACAACCTTAAAAAGGTTAAGCGGGGAAGTTTTACATGAAAAACTCGAATCTCAACCCGGAATTTGTAGCATGAAACTGGAATCACTCACTCAGCTCCTGATTGAAATACCTGTGATTGCTTAAGATTTCATCAATACGAGGAAACACTACCTTCACCTATTCAAAATAATGCGCATATCACCCCTTAATCTCCCGAAGTCGTCAATGCGGAGAAGAAATGCATCAATTATTCCCCTCATTGTAAATACCTTGGGGCAAAGCTCTAAGATAAACAGTGTATGACGGAATGGAATCTCTTGTAGGTTGTCAGTAGGACAGTGCAAAGCATCTTAGGTGTGATGCAGGGCAAGGTCTTTTTACCTTGGAGTACTTGGTTATCCACAGATTTTTGTTTGTCTACTATAACTTGTTTTTAATTTTACCTTGTTTTAAGATTTTAATGTTTTAGCACTGAATTTCTTGTTTTTTATCATTGGGTTATAGTATCTCATTGCTACAGATTCCGGCTATTGGTGCTACAGATTCCGGCTGTTCGTACTACAGATTCCGGGTTCACTGCTACAGATTCCGGCTGTTCGTGCTACAGATTCTGCATGTCCACATTTTATCCACAGCATATCTACAGACTTACCCACTGATTTTTGTGCTATCCTTCTGCTACTGCTACAAATCTTTGTAGTTGTAGCGGATAAGAAGGATGCAGGACGTGGATGATATTGCCAATTGGAAAGTTACCAAATCCAATGAACTGGTCAAAGCTGGTTATACGTTGAGTTTGAATGAACAACGTCTGATTTTGTTTTGTATTGCCCAAATTGATTCGAGTAAGCCTTTTTCACGTATCAAGGCAGTGACTGCAGCTGCTTTTGCGGCTGCCTATATGCTAGAGACCCGCCATGCCTATGAGGCGTTAGAGGATGCAACGGAAAGGCTGTGGAACAGGGAAGTAAAGACCCGGTTTGAAGATGGCAGAGTTGAGAAGGTTCGTTGGGTTAGCAAGGCGACGTATGACAGGGGTAATGGTCGTGTTACGGTAAATTTTTCCCCGGAGATACTGCCATTCTTGACGTTACTGAATGAGCGTTTTACCAGTTATGACCTGCGCTATGTGTCACATCTGACCAGTACTTATGCTATCCGGGTTTATGAGTATCTTAAGCAGTACGTGAAAATGCGTTCTTCTATCCGTGTGACCTTGGTAGATTTCAAGGAAATGTTGGAGCTGTCAGATTCTTATATGCGCTTTGCCAACTTTAAGGCACGTATTCTGGTTCCAGCGGTTGAACAGATTAACTTGCATACGGACTTGCGCGTATCCTGGGTAGCAATCAGGGAACAACGCTCTGTGGTGGCGATTGATTTCCGTTTTACGAAGGCTTCGCAACAGGAAGAATTGCCTTTGTTGCCGTTGGTGGAAGATGAGGGAGAGAGTGAAGCAGTCTGATTGCTACAAATTCCGGGTTGCCGGAATGATATAGGGCGTCCGAAGACGCCCTTGCATGTGGGATGCTTCCGCATCACCCTGGGCGGTCATCGGCTCCTCAGCCTGTACCGCACTTGTGACTTTAGCACATCATCCGTATTTTCCTGAATCCTGACATTTTACCGTTCTGCTGGTATTTTGTGACGTTCGTCCTGCTTTGTTCCCCTTGGGTACGTTTTTAGTCGATGGCACTGAAAATCAGACTGGCTTCCGGGTGTTGTTCAGCATAATCCAACAGCAGGTGGTACATGTCGCCGCAGGTTTCGCACCCTTGGAAAGAAAGGGCTGAGTAGGTAAACAGGCAGGCGACAATACCGGCAGCATCCGCGCTCATTTCCCCTGTAAAACCGTTTCCATCCCATTGGATAAGCAGTTTGTCCGGCCTGCGTGGAGCCATGTAAAAGCTGCTGTTTGACAGGGTGTATAGTTCCCATTGTCCTTCCCGGTAGGTGCTGCATAGCCTGTCCATGAATTGGTAGACCGTTTGTTCCACTTGGGCGAAGCGTATCCCGAACAAGGCAGGCATTACCTTCATACGTTCCGTTTCAGCGACTTTGTGGGCATTGATAGGTTCTTTTACTGTTTCATCCGTCATGGTTTTATCCTGTTTCTGCTTGTCGTGTGTCTCAGTACTTGGGTCGGGCTTTCTATTGCTCCTTTTGCCTGCCACAACCCTCTGCGGTATTGTGGCAGGTTTGGTATTACCTTCAGGTGCTTTCCCTTGTCAGGACAGGTGAGGCCAGCCCGATGAGGTAATCAGTAGCCCGCTGTGCCAGCGTTGATGCCCGGAAAATGGCTTTGTGGTCGTCTTCCAGCATTTTTACATAATGGGCAATGTAAGGGGCGTGTTCATCGTCAATCAGGGGCTGAAGCCCAATCTGTGGCAGCAGGAACGCAGCTCCCAGCTCGGCCACCAGCTCCTCAAAGGCATACCCGGCACGGGAACGCTCGGCATTGCGTTGCAGGCGTGACTCATGTCCTGTCCAGTGGATGTATTCATGCCCCAGCGTGGCATAGTAGGCTTCTGCACTGCTGAACTGTTCGATGTCAGGCATACGGATCCGGTCTTTTGTCGGGCTGTAAGCCGGTGTTTGGGTGGTTTCCACTACGTTGCCGGGCAGTGCAGCAAAGAAACGGCTGGTTTCGGTAATGATGGTCGGCTTTTCACCCAGCGTGTCCTGCCCTACCCCTTCCAGTTGTTCAAGGTTGAAGACATGGTAAGCGCGTGCCACCGGAATCTTGACGGTTCCCTCTTCGCTGTTCGGATCGTCTTTCTCAAAGGTCTTGAAGAAACAAACCAGCGTACTCTTTTCACCTTTGCGCACGTAACCGCCGTGTTCTGTGGCTTGTTGGAACGTCATCCAGTGCGGTGATGAATAGCCTTTACGTTCTGCTTCCAGCATCAGCCGCAGGCAGTTGATGCCCTTGTAATGGTCGCCAGTGGTGCGTAATGGCAAGCTGGTGGTGTAACACTGTTTCCAGGGACGTACCCCGGCCTGCAATGCTTCTAAAATGGCGGTGGTGATTTCCTGATAGATGTCCCGTTTCATGGTGGTCTCCTTGTGTATCGGTGTATGGTTAAACACGCGATAGCGGACTTCCCTGCCCTGCTCTTCCAGCCCTATTCTGTTGTTGAGCGTTGATGGATCAGCAGTGCTGTGTTGTCTTTGCATCGGGCAGGTCAGGGAAAGCGGGGATTGTGTCCCGTACTTATCTGTCCCATCCCGTCGTCTCGCGTCGGTAGCCGACCGCTTCAGCACAAGACAGGGGAGCAAGGAGGAACGCAGGGACGAGTAGTCCTTGCAGCAATGGCTTTTGTTGGAGCAGGATACCGGATGACGCGAACGTCAACGGGTGGGGCAGATAGGGGACACAAGACGGCTGAACTGCCCGGTTAGCCTGTTGCAAGGCACACCAGCAGCCAAGCCAGAAACGGGCAACGGGCTAACGGCAAGTGGAACGCGCAGTGGCGGCGCAAGACGGCACGGAGGTGGCAGGGATTGGCGTGAAAATGGCGCAAGCCATTGCAGCAGAAAGCCCGGTCTGCAAGGAGCCACCCTACCCGGAATTTGTAGCAATAAGGATTTTGTCCTACAACTATTCCCCCAGCCACATACCCCTTGCTAACAGCAAAGTCCCCTGTATCAGGATAGTGATCGGCTGAAGTAAGTAGACTTGTCCCGGTATAATCCAGTACAAGGGATAGCAATCCCCACAAACAGGATAATGCAAGCAGGCAAGCCATCACCTTGTGACAGCCAACCTGTTTGCCCAAACAGGGGTAAGGTTGAAGCCAGGGGAAGACACACCAGGTGCAGACCGTCTGTCTATGTCCACCGGGGCATTGTTTGAGATACTATCCTGCACGGTATCATCAACATCCGCATCCAGTTCCCTGTCAGTTAGGGCATTGTAAAACAGGTTTTTTTAATGCGATTGCCCTCGAAGGTTGCTTCCGGTGCATCCAATAGGCAATGTGAGACGATTGCGTACTTTTTGCCATTATTAGCGCAGTGAACAATGAGCTGGGTTGTGGCTTCCGTGTTATCTACAGTTTATCCTTAGCGCTCGCCAAGCCATTGGGGGAAAGTCTTACGTGTTATCACAGGGAGTGAACCATGTTTCAACGCTTTTCTTGGATTGCCTTCTTGGGTATGTGCGTCGGTAATAGCGGATATGCCGAGACTGTGACTTTACAAGCGTATACGCAATTGAGCGACAACTTTATTGGTTGTAGCAGCAGTATCAGCCAAACTGGCATTAGCGTATTGTTCAGCCCCGCAGCAGGGCTTGAGGAGCGTTTGCTACAAATTCCGGCTACTCCTGCTGCGGCAAACAGCACTGTGTTTCTGGAAATTAAGGATGGTACTGGTCAACCCTTACAGTCACTACGGGTGGGTAAAGCCGTCGATGTACCTGAGCAGATTGCTTGTACTCTCCGGTTTGATGATGTGAATTTTGATGGGTATCGGGATATTGCGGTTGTTATTGCGTTTGGGGCGAAATGGTCGCAATCAAACTACTGGGTGTATGACCGAAAAAGTGACCGTTACGTGACTACCGCTGTAACAAAAGCCCTAGGAGAGCTGACCCCTACTGAAATCCATTTTGACAATACCACCAAGACGATCAAGACCCGCTATCTGGTCATCAATGATGGGGTTTCTTATGAGTTGTTCCGTATCAAAGGCAATCGCTTGGTATTGATGGAAAAAGAAATCCTACACGTTGAAGCTGATCCTGAAAAATCCACCGCCACGTTATACCGGCGTATCCATGACAAGATGCGTGTTGTCAGTCAGACGATAATATATTGAGCCGTATGGAGAAGTCGGTAATTAGCTGTGAGCGGTTGCGACGCTTACTTCAATTCACGGATGTCCCTCCTCTTTCCTTACCTTACAGCCACTACCCTTCTACTCCACCCACATCGGCGAGCTACTGCTGGAGTTGTACCCCATCAACAGTGAACCGGATAATGTCAGGTTAGGTTTTAGCATCTCCCCTGCCCTGCTGGCACAGTTCAATTCCAACATCCAAAGTAATACCCAAGGTTGCCAGGATTCTGATGGCAGGTTTGTCGCATTGTCTGTGGATGAATGAAATCTCCGGCAGAGCTGCGGGTCAGGGCAAAGAAAAGTAAGCTGGAACAAGACAGGTAGGACACCCAAAAAAATAAGGCGACTGTTCAGGGGGGAACCAGTCGCCGTGCTTTCCTTATTGTTATCGTGAGACTTCCATGTCTACCAGAGGGGTCTTTTCTAAAGGGCTGGGCGCATTCTGGCACAAGCCAAGTCCAAAGTGAAGAGAAAACTTAATGAAAGCTGAATGACATTTTTTTACAGACCAAGTTCCCTACCCTACATAGTTTTTCAATCTCTGTTCAACGCAGCCTGCGCACCTTTGTCCTGCCAACGGAACAGTTTTACATGTAAAACTGCTATCCAACCATTACCCTGACATACCTACGGACAGTATATGGAATATCGGCTAGACTCCTTGCTATCTCATATATTTGAAACCAAAAACACTGATACTTTTATGAACTGCTCGGGTACATGGTGAACTCTACCGTGCCAAAACTTATGCCGGTTTGCCTATTGGCAAGCGAACATCCGACTTGCCCCAGCAAACCATCATTGAGCGCAATCTGGATAGTCTGGTCAACAAAGGGGTTCTGACCCAGTTCGCTAATCTGCCAGTGTTTGCTGTGACTGGCCTGACAGTACCGACAGCGCAACAGGTTAATGGCATCATCTGACTGACTGTATCCCCCACACTGTCCATGTGATTACCTGCACTGCCAGTGAATTCAGGCGGCTGTCAGAAGAAAAAACCCAGCAGGATCTCCTGCCCTGCCTTGGCAGATATTCCATGCAAGCACCATAAACCGGGTGGGGAGATTCAAGGGAAGACCATCCAGGAACATACCCGCAAGGACTACCACCCTTACCCGGAACAACACGGCAGTGGGGGCATCCGGGTTGCGCCCATAGGACGCACCTTTCTGGACATGCTTCAGGAACCCGGCTATTGCGGTGGTTTCAGCCATGTGCTGGAAGTGTTCACCGAATATGCCGGGGATTACCTCCCCGTTATCCTCAAGACCATTGACAAGGAAGGTCAGGTCATCGACAAGGTAAGGGGGGTATATCCTGCAAGAGCGGCTGGGACACCAGCATTCCACCATTGAGAGCTGGAAAGCCTTGGTACAACGCGGTGGCTCCCGCAAACTGTTAGCGACGGAACCTTACCAGGATTCTTATTCAGAAACCTGGTGCATATCCGTAAACTTGCCCGATGGAAACCAACATTGATGATTGGGTCATAGCCGCAACCCCTGACTGTACCACCTTCCGGCAAGCTGTCCATCTGATCCTGCACGCGATTGCGAGGGACAATTACCTGCGGTTACGCATGATCATGACAGGTGGTATGTTGCTGGGTATCCGTTACAGCAGCTCCCGCTTTATGGAAGACATTGACTTATCGACCCACAACACCTTGCCTGAAATCGACCAAGCGGAGTTTAAAGTACACCTGCGGTAAGCACTGGTAGTTGCTGCTAATGAACTCCCCTACCCGATTGTTTGCCGTCTCCAGTCCCTCAAACTGCAACCCCCCCGGACAGGAGGCATTTTCCCCTCTTTCAAGTTGCAGCTTGGTTATGCCAACACCCTGGACAGCAATGCTGTGAAACGGCTAGAACGGGGCGAAGCACCCACCACGGTCAAGATTGATTACTGCTTTAATGAAGTCAGCTACGAACGGGAAGCCTTGTCGCTGGATGGAGAAGAAACCATTCAGGTTTACGGCCTGACCGACTTGTTGGCGGAGAAGCTGCGTGCCATTATCCAGCAGGTATTGGACACGTTCCACAAGAAAGCCGCAGGCTGCCTTGAGGCTGAACTGCTTCAGCGGGGCATTTTGCACAGATCAGACATTATGCAAGCATCCGGCAAGGAATGTGCTCTGCTGCGTGATGAGGTTTTATAACCCTTACCGCCTTTTGAGGACGCCTACGAACAGGTTGCAGGCTTTTATGAATCCCTGCCTTGGCAATGAACAGCCACACACCAGGCAGCCACTACGACGGACAAGGCAACCAACCACCATGCAAATCACATTAAACTCAGGCCGTGAGGTTTACCTCCGGGATTTGAACCAGAGCCATACCTATGCCGGGTTACTGTTAGGTGTCCCCGACCGGGAATACAACCAGGATCTGATTAGCCAGTTCCGCCGTGCAGCCCAACAGGAAATGCACACCCAGTATGCGTTTGTCGTTGCGCCTCCTGCCCTGGATGTGTTGGATGCGGATGGCAGGAAACGCACAAGCCATCGGGGCAAAACAGTGGAACGTATTCCCTACATTGCCTGCACTGCCCTGTTCCGCTCGAATGGTGTAATGCGGGAGGGCGATGAAGACATTGCGTTTGCCTCTATTCTGGCAGTGGTCTGGTTTCAGGAAACTTTTGCCCTGCCGATTGACAAAGCGGTATTGGAGCGCATCAAGGCCATAGACTGGGACAGGTTGGCAGAAGCCTGGTGTCCTTGACTCCCCTACTCCAAAGATTCCCCTACCCCTACCCCAAGCAACCACCTCCACAGGAAAGTTTTACATGTAAAACTTCCCTACTTCGGCAAGCGCCCCAGCAACTCATGCGATGGTTTGACCTCGATGGCAGGCGGGAACATACCAACCAATGTCTTGCGGGCGTCATCAACCTGCACTGCCCTACCCCATGTTTTGCCCCTACGCCCTGGTTATGGACGGCTGTCTGCGAGCATGTTGCAGAAAAGTGCGCCTTGTTCAATAGCGTCATCGAGCGCGACATGGTTATGTGGTAATTTGTCGAACCAGTGTTTCGGCATATTGCGTTTGGTGCTTTCCCGGTAATCCGTCTTTAGCACAGCCATGGCAAAGGATTTGATGTCCAAAGCTGAGTGGCTGAAAGGACTCTCGCCTGTGAAGCGTATGAGATACCAGTAGACGAAGAGGAAGTCGAAGCCCGCAGGATAGGCTACAAATACGGGTTTACCTGGTAGCCTTTTGAGCCAGGTAACGTACCGGGTCATGGCATTTTCTGGCGTTTCCAGATCCTTCCGGCAGGCAGCCCAAGCCTCTGGCTGGGTACGCCACCATTCGGCTGTCTTTGGGTGCGCAACTGCGCCGGGCAAGGTTTCGAGGTTTGCCGTGAAGGTGGATAGCAGTTGTTTGTCTGCTGTGTATGCAGCAGAGCCGAAGCTCAATAGGGAGTGTGGTCCTGGAATTGGCCCATCGGTTTCAACGTCGGTGCTTATGTAGATTTCTGGCATGGGTGGTTATTTGCCTCGCCTAGGGTTAACGGAATTGCCTGAACATCGTATATAAAATGCCATGCTACTTTTGATCAGATTGCGTGGAAAACCACGCATCAACAGCAGCACAGCGAAGAAAGTTTTACATGTAAAACTTCCCTACTTCGGCAAGCTCCCCAGCAAACTGTCCAGTAATTCACGCGATGGTTTGACCTCGATGGCAGGCTGGAACACACCGGTCAATGCCTTGCTGGTGTCATCAACCTGCACTGCCCTACCCCATGTCTTGCCCCAGTCATTGGTCGTGTAACGATACCAGTCTTTGGTCTCGTTGCCGTCACGCTCACGGTAAACAGAACCGATGAGCGCACCATTGCCATCCTTGCCAATATTGAAGTCTTCCAGCACCAGGTATTCATTAGCCCATGCTGGCTGGTTCAAGCCAGCCGGAAAAGCCACCGTTACACAGTCCACACCGGCAAACTGCCCTTTCCCGCGCAGTACCGTGTATTCCGAACCTGGCCCTTCAATCCCCCACATACTGAACAGCATGAAACGGTCGTAGGCCGGGGTGCTGTATGCCCCTTCCACCCGATGACCTTCAGCCATCGGGTAAAGCTGCCACTGCCCTGCCCTCTGGATGAAAACCACCGTCCCCAGCCCTTCCATACGTTCACCCACCAAGACAGGCAGGGTCACGCCATTCACTGCGTACCCATGCAGTTCCCCCGCATCCAGCAATTCCTGCACCAGCTTGCGGTCAGGAGTGACAGCCTGCCCACACGACCAACTGGCCTGCCATGCAGGTTCCGGTAGAGCCGATTCCGCCCACGCCAGCGAACCTCCAACCCAAGTGGCCACTGCCACCCCTACTACCAACAACTGACGCATGATGTTTTTCCTCTTGCTTGTATCATCCACCCTCACGTTCTGGTCAAGGGAGTTTTTCATGTAAAACTCCCCTGCCCTGTACCTAACCGACCTGGCTCCACTAACCCGCCAAAGCCAGTGCTGCCTGTTTGACTTCCAATACAGGCAGGAATTCACCCAGCCCACAACTGGGACCAGTGTACGCCGGATTGCGGTACACCACACCGTCCTGTTCCATGTGCCGCAGGATCAGGTCGGCCATCGCCTGCCGCTCTACCTGATTGTTGCCAACCTGCATTTTCTGGAGTGTCTTTTTTAACCCCGGACGGCTGGGACGCAACTGCCCTCCCCTGACCAGTTTGCACAAGGTCAGGTAGACAGACTCGGCTACCTGCACCTCATTGCCTTCACCCACTTTACCCGTAAGGTACTTACCTGTGACCTGTTTTGCACCTGCCGTACCGGGATGTGGCGTACCTGTACGCTGACTACCCTGACCCTGGTTCGTTACCTTACCCGTAAGGCTGGACACGTTACCGGAAACACCGGCTGGAACAGGGGGAACAGGTGGGGCAAAACCGGGCATAGGGCAGGTAGGGTTAGTGATGGAATAATCCATACGCAGCCAGTCCCGTGCGAAATGATCAGCAGGGATCATGCCGGGCAGGGGTGATACACCCGAACCACTTGCCGTCCCCGCACCCGTGCCAGGCACTGCCGTTTGCCCTGTACCAACCGTACCTGCGGAAACAGGTAGGGTAGGTGAGGTCAAGGCAGATGAGGGTAGGGCAGGTAACGAGGGGGCAGGTTCAAAAGGGGAACCATCGGCATTCAGCCCCAGCAATTGCAGTGCCTTGCGGTGGTTGCCGACATACGTGCCAATGAAGTGGAAGATGTACTCGAACGTACCGATCACTACCACCGAGAACAGGAAAGATGCCACGATGCCTTCCACGCTGAACAGGTGTTTCAGCAAGCGGATCATGCCGTAATGCTTGTCTTCGTCATATTCCAACGCCTTGGCCTGGGCAATGGCGGTGGACAGGGCAGAGGCGTTACTGCTCTGGTAAGCCGCTACCTGTTCACGCGCTGCGGCCACCCGACCTTGGGCTTCTGCCAAACGGCTGCCGATGGTGCGGGTGCTGAATTCGCTACAGGTATGGCACTGGGCTTTCTTTTGCTGCTCGGCTTCCCAGCGATGCACTTCCCCCTGGGCGGCTGCCAATGCCTGTTGGGCAGGGGAGGGTGCTGCCGCTTTGTCGGTCAGTTTGCCAATACTGCCCAGTGCCGTCTGGAACACGGGCGAGTTTTCGGAACGGTGGCGCACGGTGGCATCTTCGCGTTCCATGGATTGCGATACCTCGGAAAACAAGCCGAAGAACACCACGATGCAGACAGCCACCAGCGCGGCTGGCCCCTTGTAGCCGCTGGCATACAGCAGCCCTTGCCCGAACGTCACCACCAAGGTGATGCCCAGACCCAGCCACGCATTAGCCCATTGCTCACCCGTCCAGACGGAGGGGGTGAGGTCGCCGCCGACAAAATACTTCACCACAAACATGGCAGAAGCGAGGAACGCAGCCACACCTGCCAGCCATAACAGCCAGTTGGCTTTGGTCAGGTCATCCACCAGTTGGCGGACAGATTTCATGTCTTTCAGTTCTTCCGGCTTACCGCGTAAGGTATCCAGTTTTTCCAGCGTAATCATGTCAAAAACTCCTTGTATCCTTCAGCCATCACATCCATGTCCCCAACAGGAACAGCACTGCACTGAACCACAACAGATGCCCGTCAGCCCAGGCGCGGATGGCGTAATACACACCACCCAGGATCACTAGACCAATCAGCACGTAGGGGAAGTGCAGGGCAAACCCGGCAAGGTTCAGGCTCTGCCACACACCGGGCAAAGCCACCAACAGCAGCCAGACCAAACCATCCCAAAGCCCCAGCACGAAACGCAGCACCGCACGCACCGGGATGGGCGGCTGGCTGGTCACACCAGAACCATTCACCACGAGGGCAGGGGAGGGCATTGCACTTGTCCCGTTCATGCGTCTACACTCCTTACTTCCCCGTAGCCCGACGGGGGTTCTTTGTGCCTCTCCCGTTTCCACTGCGGGGCTGGCACATCACTCGCGGCTGCCATGCCAACTGCTTCCACCGTTGTCCGGTGTGGTAGCCGCATCTTCACCCCTAACTGGGAAGCAACCACGTCCACAGGAAGCCCCTGCAAATCGGCAAGTTGCTGTATCCATGCCAATTCCCCGGCACGTTCAAATACCGATGCTGGAATCCGTACAGCCCGTTCACGCGAGCGTTTTTCACGCCATGCCTGCGCCTCTGCAACCACCAGTTCCCCGTTGTGGGCTGAACGCACCAACACCCGTAGGTAAGCCAGGGGCTTGCGTACCTTGCCAGCCTCCAGCCCCATCGCCAGCACATCCAGCACGGATTGGGCAGTCTGCACCGCAAGCCCACACAACAACCCTGCCATGTCCTGACGTATCCCCGCATCCAGCCCCACAGGCCACTCCAGTTCCCCCGCCAAAGCGGGCAGGGCAGCACACCCGGAATCTGTAGCAGATGAACGGCAAGAAGAGGCGGACGGGCGGCATAGCCCGGAATCTGTAGCAGATACATCAACGCCTGCCACAAACAACGTAACCCCATCTCCCCCCACACTACCCACTGAAGCCGTGGGCAAAACAGCGGTCTGGGGTGATGGAAGGGCAAACCCACTGTTGTCGTGGTTGCTTGATGTATGGTTACTTAGTGATGTGTCCTGTTTTGGGACGCTTTCCGGCCTAAATTGGGACGCAGGCACGCCCAAATCAGGCGGAACACCCAGCAACTGCGTCCCGGACACCGGCAACGGGGTAGGGGAGGGGGATGAAAGTTTTTCATGTAAAACTTCCTCGGCTATCCCATCAGGCAAGTCGGAATGTGTAGCAGATACGGATACCGTAACACATCTTTGAGATACCCCCCCGGAATTTGTAGCAGATTGCTGCACTGCATAGCCGGAATCTGTAGCACGAAGCGGGGAAGGGCAGGCAAAACCCGTCGAAAGTTTTTCATGTAAAACCAACTCCGGTTTGAACGCTCCCTTTCTAGGGGGGTAGAATTCATTGGGGCGAGGGATTATCCCTTCCAAATTCGCCTCGCTAGGGGCGTGGATTGAAACATGTAAAACTGCAAACCCCAGCACCTCGCCAAACTTGCCCGGCGCACTGACCAACAGCCCCTTGTCCACCAACTCCTGCTTGGCTTGCCAGATGTGGTTGCGCTGTATCCCGGTCAACTGTGACAAACGCCCGGATGACAGGTCATCAGCCAGCTTGCGGTAGCCCAGAGTCTGGCGCAGTACAGCGGCAAACACTGCCCATTGGCGTTTGCCCAAATCAGCAGCAAGGGCAGCATCCAAAATAGTGACTAATTCTTTCATGTGGACACCTCCGCCAAGCGCAAGCCGGAACGCACGAAGGTATGCAAGCGGATAAACTTCGCCACTTCCCAAACCGGATAACGCACCGACCTTCCAGTCTTCTGGAATGGCAACACCGGACAATTGGGACGCGACTCCGCAGACACACAACGCCATTGCTCCAACGTGCCTTCGGACACATCGAGCACAACAGCAGTCTGTCGCGGGGTAAGGGTAGGGGGGAGGGTATTGAGGCAAAAGCCCAGTTCACGGGCAATCTGCACATACACGGCAATCTGTTCTGCCGTGAGACCAGGCCATTCCAGCAAGGCGGAATGGGGTAATGATGCCATGCCAGCGACTGGCGGCAAGGCATAACTAGGCGGCGTTTCTGACATACGCAGCTCTCCATAACGAGTTTTTACGATTGGGTAACAAGAGTACCGGGTGTCGTAATCGTCCGTTAGGAAACGACGCGCTTATTTCCGCCGAGGCGGTCTTGTATGCCACGCACACCCGGAAAGCCGGATTGTGGACATAAAAAAACCGCTCAAAAAGGCGGCGGATGTCCGCCTAACGTTGGGATTACGGTCCCGTTCAGTTGTTATCAACGAGTGTAGGCGAGGGGAGGGGAGAAGACAAGGGGGGGGAAGTTTTACATGTAAAACTTTGGCTGTGAGTACTGCCATGAACAGGATGCAAAACTAACCCACCTACACGCGACAACTAACCGGACAAGATAATTGAGGCGGCACAAGCACTCATAACCCCGCATGGGGATTCGTAACTGACCGGCGATGATTTCCAGCCGCCCGATCATGATGCTCATAACCCCGCATGGGGATTCGTAACCTTTTTTAGGGATTCAATCTGACTATCCATCAGCACCTCATAACCCCGCATGGGGATTCGTAACACAGTTCCCGCTACCTCCGATTAGCACCGGACAGCGCTCATAACCCCGCATGGGGATTCGTAACGCCAGGTGTAGATGATGAAAAAGCCGATGCAGTGGTCTCATAACCCCGCATGGAGATTCGTAACGTGTACCCAAGTAGTGGAGGAAAACTTCACCAGCAGCTCATAACCCCGCATGGGGATTCGTAACTTTTTGCGTGGTCAACCAGATTTGCATTTACTGTTACCTCATAACCCCGCATGGGGATTCGTAACTGTATGCCCGACGTTTTACGTCCTTGAACGATACGTCCTCATAACCCCGCATGGGGATTCGTAACTCAAGCCGGAAACGCTGCTGTCTGCGGGTGCTACGGTCTCATAACCCCGCATGGGGATTCGTAACTAACATTCTGTCCCCGGCACTGCCTCGCATCATCAGTCTCATAACCCCGCATGGGGATTCGTAACCTAACAGCCATTGGTCGCCTTTGTCCTTGAGTTGCGCTCATAACCCCGTATGGGGATTCGTAACGACCTATAGGGCTGGCGAACTCCCCGAACTTTGGCACTCATAACCCCGCATGGGGATTCGTAACGGAAAGTCGCTTGAAGAAGCCCAAAAGATTGCCGATCTCATAACCCCGCATGGGGATTCGTAACTCGCGCTTGGCAAAACGCCAGAGGATGCTGGCTCGTCTCATAACCCCGCATGGGGATTCGTAACGTCTTGCTGCAACAACTGTTCAGCAGAAAACTCAACCTCATAACCCCGCATGGGGATTCGTAACATGAAATCCTCCACCTGCCCGCTTGCCACGGCAATATCTCATAACCCCGCATGGGGATTCGTAACGTGGCGGCATGAATAGTATTCGCGGGTCAGCGCATCCTCATAACCCCGCATGGGGATTCGTAACAATCAGGAAATAACGCTCCTGCTCTCCCACTGGAAGCTCATAACCCCGCATGGGGATTCGTAACTTTTGGGATGCGCGACACCTATACCCTCACGGTGGTCTCATAACCCCGCATGGGGATTCGTAACACCCAGCGTTGGGATCAGCACTGCCACCACTGGCTTCTCATAACCCCGCATGGGGATTCGTAACGTAGTAAAACCGCGCTGCCCGCTGTATATCGGTCAGCTCATAACCCCGCATGGGGATTCGTAACGACGGTCAATCGGCACACTGTCGTAGGCAGCATAAGCTCATAACCCCGCATGGGGATTCGTAACGGATTATCACCTTGCGTTGACCATCTGCCCCTTCAATCTCATAACCCCGCATGGGGATTCGTAACGCTGCTGATACCGGCAATGGCATCATCAGCCAGCAGCTCATAACCCCGCATGGGGATTCGTAACCCGTGAAGCTCTTGCCGACCTCAATATCTTGCAACTCTCATAACCCCGCATGGGGATTCGTAACTGGGTGGATGAAAAGTGCCGCTGCGCAGCTTAAAGCCTCATAACCCCGCATGGGGATTCGTAACCGACGCCGACGCCCTCGGCGGCAGCGTCCTATCTATCTCATAACCCCGCATGGGGATTCGTAACCTGACGCAAGGAAAAAGCGGCACTCATTGACAACGCCTCATAACCCCGCATGGGGATTCGTAACAACTTTGCGCTGACTGACCTCGCCCTTTGTAATCAACTCATAACCCCGCATGGGGATTCGTAACGCCCAAGGGCAAAAAGGACGGCGTGCAAATCATCCCCTCATAACCCCGCATGGGGATTCGTAACATCCGGCGGGTCGGTACTCTCCGGCGGCTTGTACGACTCATAACCCCGCATGGGGATTCGTAACCCACATAATGGAAAACACAAAAGACATGGCGATGGTCTCATAACCCCGCATGGGGATTCGTAACGGGTGTGGCGATCCGGGCAGCACCACTCCTCCCTCTCTCATAACCCCGCATGGGGATTCGTAACTATATCATTCTGTAATTGCTGAAAAAGCACTGGAAGCTCATAACCCCGCATGGGGATTCGTAACCCGTGAAGCTCTTGCCGACCTCAATATCTTGCAACTCTCATAACCCCGCATGGGGATTCGTAACAATCATGATATGACGAAATCTGTTGATGTTTTGATTCTCATAACCCCGCATGGGGATTCGTAACAAACGCCAATCACGTCGGCAATCGTGGAGGCGATGGCTCATAACCCCGCATGGGGATTCGTAACGCGCATCACCAAGGAAATGCAGGATCACCGCAATCACTCATAACCCCGCATGGGGATTCGTAACGAGCAGGCGCGGCAGCAATAACTGCGCGTTGACGCTCTCATAACCCCGCATGGGGATTCGTAACCTATCAGCTCGTCAAGCTGGGGGCTGATGCCATCAATCTCATAACCCCGCATGGGGATTCGTAACATATTGTTCACCAGAACCCACACACTAATTGTGTGTCTCATAACCCCGCATGGGGATTCGTAACCTGATGAAAGAACGGCGCAAACAAATGCCAAACCTACTCATAACCCCGCATGGGGATTCGTAACTCACAGTGGAATACCTATGTGACGAATGCGGTGCCAACTCATAACCCCGCATGGGGATTCGTAACTAAGCTGACTCGGGGTGCGGTGGCGATTGTGAGCCGCTCATAACCCCGCATGGGGATTCGTAACTCTGGGTACAATGTTATAGATATAAAAAGCGCCAGTCTCATAACCCCGCATGGGGATTCGTAACCTTCTTTTGCTAAAATCAAATTTCTCACATTTCTGACTCATAACCCCGCATGGGGATTCGTAACATATATCATACCACCAGCAACAGAACTTCCTAATGTCTCATAACCCCGCATGGGGATTCGTAACTGAATTCTTCCTGTACATTGATCATGTCACCGCCATCTCATAACCCCGCATGGGGATTCGTAACGAAGCTATCCTTAATATGCGTACATCAAGAGGGCCTCTCATAACCCCGCATGGGGATTCGTAACTCAGCACCATATTTTTTTCTAAAAAGCCGTTGACAACTCATAACCCCGCATGGGGATTCGTAACTATGGTACAGTCATTGTTTTATTCCCCCACTAGAATCTCATAACCCCGCATGGGGATTCGTAACGACTCTGCTTTATCTATCAGGACTTTTTGAAACTGTCTCATAACCCCGCATGGGGATTCGTAACAGTATTGTATATGAAAGACATGAAGTCTTTAGATACCTCACAACCCCGCATGGGGATTCGTAACTCTACCATTTTGTTATTAAGTAATGGTGATGTATATCTCATAACCCCGCATGGGGATTCGTAACCATGCTTCCAACCAGCACCAGCCCCACGAGTGGGTAGCTCATAACCCCGCATGGGGATTCGTAACCTGTCTCAACCGGCGCGAGGATCACAATCCCTTCGGCTCATAACCCCGCATGGGGATTCGTAACTTTTGAAGAGCGGCTGCGCAATGACAAAGCGGCGGTCTCATAACCCCGCATGGGGATTCGTAACTGACGTTCCCGCCCTTGATGGCTTGATTTGTAAAGACTCATAACCCCGCATGGGGATTCGTAACCTACTGGCAAAGTGGCGGCAAATCGCGGTTGAAGAACTCATAACCCCGCATGGGGATTCGTAACTGTGGACGAAAAACGGTTGTACTGTCTCGACAAATATCTCATAACCCCGCATGGGGATTCGTAACCCGCTAGATACACGTTATGAACGTTCCACTCTTTAACTCATAACCCCGCATGGGGATTCGTAACATGATGCTTCAATGTCGTTTGCCAATCTACATTGTTCTCATAACCCCGCATGGGGATTCGTAACCTTAGCGCTGAAATACTCGACTTTTACCCATGCCTTCTCATAACCCCGCATGGGGATTCGTAACGAGGATTGGGAGGTGCGTTGTTTTCCTGCTATTTGCTCTCATAACCCCGCATGGGGATTCGTAACTATCACGCGCTTTTAGATAGGCTTCGGATGATTCAACTCATAACCCCGCATGGGGATTCGTAACGAGGATGGGCGCGGTCAGCATCGGGGAGGTGCAACGCCTCATAACCCCGCATGGGGATTCGTAACCTACGAAAGAAACATATCTACCCTTATGGAAAATGTTCTCATAACCCCGCATGGGGATTCGTAACCAAGGGATGTGCGCCACCACCGGGCGACTCCTCACGCTCATAACCCCGCATGGGGATTCGTAACACGACTCTGTGAGCGTTACAATGTGACCTACATCGGCTCATAACCCCGCATGGGGATTCGTAACGATGGAAGTCGAAGAACTTAGGCAGGCATTGATGCACTCATAACCCCGCATGGGGATTCGTAACGCGACATGAACCCTGCCCTATGGACTGGCGAACAATCTCATAACCCCGCATGGGGATTCGTAACAAAGCTCCAACTCCTGCACGATTACCTCCTCTCTAGCCTCATAACCCCGCATGGGGATTCGTAACGTCAACGCCCTACAACCGCTGCTGCTCGACACCAACCTCATAACCCCGCATGGGGATTCGTAACTTGCGCTGCTTTACGACGGCTGGCGGACAACCCTCGTCTCATAACCCCGCATGGGGATTCGTAACGTTGATCTGCGCAGAGTCCCTGCTGCTTATTGGCGCCTCATAACCCCGCATGGGGATTCGTAACGTATCTGTCGTTCCCGACTCAGTTTTCTCTGAGCACCTCATAACCCCGCATGGGGATTCGTAACTTCCAGCCTGAAGCCCACCTCTCGCGCCGCTTTGTTCTCATAACCCCGCATGGGGATTCGTAACACATTTCCGCAAGCAAAGCACGGGCATTGCCCACATCTCATAACCCCGCATGGGGATTCGTAACTTCGATACGTGCTTTGAGCGTTTCGATTTCTGACATCTCATAACCCCGCATGGGGATTCGTAACTGGGATCAGGTGATAAGCGTAATCTGATGCGCCGACTCATAACCCCGCATGGGGATTCGTAACGGATGGGGCGGCGTGGGTGTTGGAGTGCCGGGAGTTCTCATAACCCCGCATGGGGATTCGTAACCGCCTTGCCAGCCCCGACCGCGCCGATCGTCAAATTCTCATAACCCCGCATGGGGATTCGTAACCCGCCCGAAAGGGGAGAACGGCGAAAGGTTGTTAAACCTCATAACCCCGCATGGGGATTCGTAACCAGCCGACCGGAAACCATCTCAAAACGCAATGGCGTCTTATAACCCCGCATGGGGATTCGTAACGAGGCTTGCATCGTGATGCCTTTTTTGACAGTGCTACTCATAACCCCGCATGGGGATTCGTAACTGCTTTCGCGGCTTTTTGCGAAACCGTTGCTGTGGTTCTCATAACCCCGCATGGGGATTCGTAACACGTCACTGGCTGTTGTGTGCGAGGCGGAACAAACCGCTCATAACCCCGCATGGGGATTCGTAACCTCGCCATGCACTACCTACCGCACATCAACCCCCGCCTCATAACCCCGCATGGGGATTCGTAACTCATCAACTGTTCCACCCGTGCCAGTGCCTTGTAGCCTCATAACCCCGCATGGGGATTCGTAACAAAAGCGCGGTTGAATTCGGCAACCGGGTTATACGTCTCATAACCCCGCATGGGGATTCGTAACCAAAATGTTATTAGCCGCCCCGGCAATATCTGACAACTCATAACCCCGCATGGGGATTCGTAACGCTGGCACTAAGGCTTTTACAAATGAGGCATTAACTCTCATAACCCCGCATGGGGATTCGTAACGTTATAAACGAAGGCTTCTTGCTTGTGAATTTTGCGTCTCATAACCCCGCATGGGGATTCGTAACGGTTCCGCCACTGATGGCAGTTTCGATCTGGGTCAGCTCATAACCCCGCATGGGGATTCGTAACGATAGCGGTTGCTGGCGTTGGCGTTTCCAGGTTGAACTCATAACCCCGCATGGGGATTCGTAACGTATGCGCCGCGCCCGATGATCGGGGCGTGTAGTGACTCATAACCCCGCATGGGGATTCGTAACCGGGAATGCGTAGTGGTCAGTTACCGCCACATATACCTCATAACCCCGCATGGGGATTCGTAACCATGTACACTCTCAAACCCTGTGCGCCGCTTTATCTCTCATAACCCCGCATGGGGATTCGTAACGCGGAACACCTTGGCCTCTGGCTTGCGCGATGTCATCTCATAACCCCGCATGGGGATTCGTAACGCAGCGCATCGACGCGGGAATGATGATGCACAAAACCTCATAACCCCGCATGGGGATTCGTAACACAGACCGAAGTAGCTGTTATGGAATCGTTTGAAAACTCATAACCCCGCATGGGGATTCGTAACGCAAACTAGCAAGTTCATCCTCCAGTTGCGCCATGACTCATAACCCCGCATGGGGATTCGTAACCTTGCCAACCGTTCCGCCCAGACCATCGTTCAACGCCTCATAACCCCGCATGGGGATTCGTAACATTTTGCGCCGGGTATTGCCGCGATCAGTCAAAAACCTCATAACCCCGCATGGGGATTCGTAACGATGATGACAATTTTGAATCAAGATATGATTTGAAACTCATAACCCCGCATGGGGATTCGTAACTGAACATGATGTTTAATGGTGAACTGGATATGAAAAACTCATAACCCCGCATGGGGATTCGTAACGAAGCTCTCACGCTGTTCATTGCCGCATTCCATGAATCTCATAACCCCGCATGGGGATTCGTAACGGGAAATCTATCGAAGAAGCCCAAAAGATTGCCGATCTCATAACCCCGCATGGGGATTCGTAACTTGTAATTCGTAATCTCACACAACAGGGTATGAGCGCCTCATAACCCCGCATGGGGATTCGTAACATGTACTACGTGCAGGACAGCAACGGCGAAATCATGCTCATAACCCCGCATGGGGATTCGTAACTTTGTTTGCCCAGACATTGAGCCAGATTTCGTCGGCCTCATAACCCCGCATGGGGATTCGTAACTTGCCCTTCCCGGTCGGGGTGTGCGTAGGTCAGTACTCATAACCCCGCATGGGGATTCGTAACATGAGCAAAAATCGTGTAAATCAAAGAAATTCAATCTCATAACCCCGCATGGGGATTCGTAACTCAGCGCCCCGGTTGCGGCGTTGATTTCGTCGGTCACTCATAACCCCGCATGGGGATTCGTAACCGGATCAACGTATTCAAACACCACGTACACATACACCTCATAACCCCGCATGGGGATTCGTAACTGGCTTCAGATTTTGTCCGAGCTTGGACAAATAATGCTCATAACCCCGCATGGGGATTCGTAACCTTTTGTGCTTGCGGTAGTGGCACTGCCTGCGGCAGCCTCATAACCCCGCATGGGGATTCGTAACTGTACTTAGATACCAATCCAGACATAACCCGTTGGGCTCATAACCCCGCATGGGGATTCGTAACGCACCGCCAATTCCACGCGCTGCTGCTGTTTGGGGTCTCATAACCCCGCATGGGGATTCGTAACGTAAACCCAACCCAGCAGACACCATCACCGTAAACACCTCATAACCCCGCATGGGGATTCGTAACCGAATTCGGCAACTTGGACGAGGCGATTATCAAAGCCTCATAACCCCGCATGGGGATTCGTAACGAGGATTCATCGTGAGCCTATTGTTATTGATCGTATGCTCATAACCCCGCATGGGGATTCGTAACGTGGCGACCTCTGCGGCAGGATCGGCCTGCTGATCTTCTCATAACCCCGCATGGGGATTCGTAACTTGCCATTAATTGCCGGAAAGACGATTAAAAGAATATCTCATAACCCCGCATGGGGATTCGTAACCGTTTACGAACCCTGCGCACCATGCCGTTACGTCGGCTCATAACCCCGCATGGGGATTCGTAACGGGATATTTGGAAATGGTGAGTCAGCCAGCAACAGTCTCATAACCCCGCATGGGGATTCGTAACCAGTTTTAAACACTATGAAAACTGGTCGAAATATCTCTCATAACCCCGCATGGGGATTCGTAACAGTCATAATCTATACGATGTTATTGGCGGCGCTACGCTCATAACCCCGCATGGGGATTCGTAACACGCTACGAAAAAGAAACCGGAACCAGCAAATTCCCCTCATAACCCCGCATGGGGATTCGTAACCACTTTTGGGGTCAGACCCATATCGCCAAGGGTCATCTCATAACCCCGCATGGGGATTCGTAACTCGTCGATGACCCCGTTCAGCATCTCATAACCCCGCATGGGGATTCGTAACCAAGTTTATCGCCTCTATTGTCGCACCCGCTATGGTCTCATAACCCCGCATGGGGATTCGTAACTGGTTTGGGTTGGGCTGAATATCGCTTCCGCCTTCGGCTCATAACCCCGCATGGGGATTCGTAACGTAAAAAACAGCAGAATCCGTATCCCGCTTGACTTTCTCATAACCCCGCATGGGGATTCGTAACCATGTGCAGCTTGAATACCGTTCTGCATACCAGATACTCATAACCCCGCATGGGGATTCGTAACATGTTTGATCGAATTGTAGTCCTATCAGCAATGACTCTCATAACCCCGCATGGGGATTCGTAACTTTCGAGCCAACCAAACCAATGCAATTCACGTTCGTCTCATAACCCCGCATGGGGATTCGTAACTATATTTCAAGTATTCACCAAATTACGTTATTTCATCTCATAACCCCGCATGGGGATTCGTAACCTGAAATGGTTAACATTCCAACACAAAAACCTCAAGCTCATAACCCCGCATGGGGATTCGTAACTTACTGCTGTGTTCCCATATTCAATTCCACCATAACCTCATAACCCCGCATGGGGATTCGTAACTTTGCAACGCAACGTCCGTCTGTCGACGTTATTAGTCTCATAACCCCGCATGGGGATTCGTAACTACTCTTCCTGTTCACCAATACACTCAACCGAAAATCTCATAACCCCGCATGGGGATTCGTAACGGATGATGGATTGTTTTTCTTGACCACGGATGCCGTACTCATAACCCCGCATGGGGATTCGTAACTGTCCTGGGCGATATTGATCCTGTTGGGCGTTGCATCTCATAACCCCGCATGGGGATTCGTAACAGCCGTAGCCGAGGCGCAAGCCGCCGAGCAGCAAGTCTCATAACCCCGCATGGGGATTCGTAACTTGGCTTGCCAACAGGTGACGTTGACAAGGTTATTAACTCATAACCCCGCATGGGGATTCGTAACCGGTTGCCTCGATGTCATCAACCACCCGACACATCACTCATAACCCCGCATGGGGATTCGTAACTTGTACCAGAACCGCACCAGCCTGCGCGTCCTGATCCTCATAACCCCGCATGGGGATTCGTAACATCCGAATAATCAGATTCTTCCGCTACAGTAAAATCCTCATAACCCCGCATGGGGATTCGTAACGCAGCAGGAATTCAAACGGCGGCTCGTCCCTTGCCGCTCATAACCCCGCATGGGGATTCGTAACCTGCTGGAAACGCACGAAGATGTGCTGTTCAACATCCTCATAACCCCGCATGGGGATTCGTAACGGTGCAAAACAACCTCGCGGGCTTCTTCACTAAACCCTCATAACCCCGCATGGGGATTCGTAACTCTCCATCGAACTTGCCCGCCTGGTCGAATCAGACGCTCATAACCCCGCATGGGGATTCGTAACTTGGAAGCGATCTACACCCAAGCCGCCGCCGTGGTCTCATAACCCCGCATGGGGATTCGTAACCAGCCTGAAATCCGTCACCGCCAAAGTAACCAGCGTCTCATAACCCCGCATGGGGATTCGTAACGAGCGTGTAGAGGTTGCTGCCTTCGTCCCATTCTGGCTCATAACCCCGCATGGGGATTCGTAACTGGTGTAGATTGATGCTTTGCCCGTTGGTAATGCCGCTCATAACCCCGCATGGGGATTCGTAACTGATCAGGCGCAGCAGTAATGCAGATGCGTATAACCGCTCATAACCCCGCATGGGGATTCGTAACTCAAGATAAGCCTGAAAGGACTTTATCAGTGCTCAACTCATAACCCCGCATGGGGATTCGTAACATCGTTCATTAACCCCAGCACCCAAAAATCCATATGTCTCATAACCCCGCATGGGGATTCGTAACAAAAAGGGCGCAGTCCTTACGACTTGCGCCCTTGGGCTCATAACCCCGCATGGGGATTCGTAACCTTTACGGGTAATAAAGTTCTCCAGGTCGTGGCGCGTCTCATAACCCCGCATGGGGATTCGTAACGAAAAAAAGAGGTGGTCATTACAACCACCTCCCTTGGCTCATAACCCCGCATGGGGATTCGTAACGTGATTGGGTGGAATGATGGCCTGTCACCGCGTCCGTCTCATAACCCCGCATGGGGATTCGTAACCTTTCATGAAAACGACTTCCGTTGACGGATGGTCATCTCATAACCCCGCATGGGGATTCGTAACCTCCAGTATCCATGCACCCGATACCCAAGCAAATACACTCATAACCCCGCATGGGGATTCGTAACAAAACAACCCAAGGATGGGTTAGTCAACTTGTGTCTCTCATAACCCCGCATGGGGATTCGTAACTGGAAGAACGCGATCATTGGATGTGCAAGCAACAGTCTCATAACCCCGCATGGGGATTCGTAACCCAACAGCAGTCTGATTTTCCGCAGCGCTGAAAGTTCTCATAACCCCGCATGGGGATTCGTAACCATACGGCACAAAAAAGCCGCGTGCCTCACGCTTGACTCATAACCCCGCATGGGGATTCGTAACTAACTTTCCCCTGAAAAGCCCCCGCAGGTTTTATAGGCTCATAACCCCGCATGGGGATTCGTAACTAGGCAACCCCCGCGACGTCCTGCTGCATTTGCAGGCCTCATAACCCCGCATGGGGATTCGTAACTCGTAGTCGAGGTGGAAAACCCCAATCTTCCGACCACTCATAACCCCGCATGGGGATTCGTAACCGATTGGTGGATTTTGTGAGGTAGTCGCCGATTTCGCCTCATAACCCCGCATGGGGATTCGTAACTTCCAGCCTTGACCATGAAAACGCGCCCGTCGATCTCTCATAACCCCGCATGGGGATTCGTAACCTTAAATGCTTCAGCCGCTTTATGGGATTCTTCGCGCTCATAACCCCGCATGGGGATTCGTAACTGGTTCCGGGCAAAACTGGGGCGGTTGCACTGTCTGCTCATAACCCCGCATGGGGATTCGTAACGAAAATGTCAGCGAGGATGAGTCGTCTAGATTGACAACTCATAACCCCGCATGGGGATTCGTAACTAGGAGAAATAATCGCCAGTCATTTCATTTTCTTGACTCATAACCCCGCATGGGGATTCGTAACATGGGTGCGTGTGCTTTACCCGGTGCTCATCGGTTCTCATAACCCCGCATGGGGATTCGTAACAATCACTGTTGTGGGTGCGCCAGACAATGCCGTCAGCTCATAACCCCGCATGGGGATTCGTAACGCGAGGACGCGCGACACCCTGCCAACGCTAGCGGATTCTCATAACCCCGCATGGGGATTCGTAACTGCCTGGCTGCTGGATTCGCACGTTATCCACCCGAGCTCATAACCCCGCATGGGGATTCGTAACTTACGCAGAAGACAATGGGGCGCTATCCAGCAAGACCTCATAACCCCGCATGGGGATTCGTAACATGTTTTCATTCCACCGTCGATCAGCCAGTTGGATGCTCATAACCCCGCATGGGGATTCGTAACTTTTTCTCAATTCACAGAAACGACAACGCCCGGAGACTCATAACCCCGCATGGGGATTCGTAACGCCAGTAATCAGACTGGTACTGGCTAGGCTCATGCCCTCATAACCCCGCATGGGGATTCGTAACTGGATTAGCCGTAGCTGGCGAAGATGGTGCTGAAGCCTCATAACCCCGCATGGGGATTCGTAACTTTTTTGCTTGCCGCAGCTAATGCCGCCGCCATCAGCTCATAACCCCGCATGGGGATTCGTAACCTCTTTGCGGAAATCGGGCGCATGGAAGAAATGCTTCTCATAACCCCGCATGGGGATTCGTAACTCCGAAGCCCTCAATTGCCGAATCCTCAATCCGCACCTCATAACCCCGCATGGGGATTCGTAACCGGGAGTGGCGACCAGATAGCCGTCGCGCTCCCACTCTCATAACCCCGCATGGGGATTCGTAACTTTTTCCTTCAGCCAAGCTATGGCCTGCTTTGATTCGCTCATAACCCCGCATGGGGATTCGTAACTAACGGCAATCTGGAGCAAGTGATTGTTGGCGACATCTCATAACCCCGCATGGGGATTCGTAACGATGGATGCAGGCATCCAAGATTCCGTGACCCATATACTCATAACCCCGCATGGGGATTCGTAACATACAGGAAATGATGGCGACGTATTTTGCAGTAACACTCATAACCCCGCATGGGGATTCGTAACAGAACCAGTACCAGTATTCAGCGCCATGGCTACATCCTCATAACCCCGCATGGGGATTCGTAACGATGGCTAATATCAACTATCCACACCTTGCCAGCATCTCATAACCCCGCATGGGGATTCGTAACCAACCAGTAACCATCAACAAAGCCGCGCTCACGCAGCTCATAACCCCGCATGGGGATTCGTAACATGTGATTTCTACCGGGGATGAGGTTATTACTTACTCTCATAACCCCGCATGGGGATTCGTAACACTTGGTATTCCCAGATTTTTAATAGCTTCATCTCTCTCATAACCCCGCATGGGGATTCGTAACTTGAGGGTGCCGACATGCCAGACAATCGGGCAAGGATCTCATAACCCCGCATGGGGATTCGTAACTGAGGATGTTGTGCTTTGCCTCCAGCGCCGAGTCGTCTCATAACCCCGCATGGGGATTCGTAACAAGTGAGGGGAACCGTATTTGGAATGACCACGCCGACTCATAACCCCGCATGGGGATTCGTAACGGGGAAATAAACCTCAATGGTGAGGTCTATATTAATCTCATAACCCCGCATGGGGATTCGTAACTTTATCGCCCGGATCAGGGGAGCCAACCATGGTGACCTCATAACCCCGCATGGGGATTCGTAACCTATCGCATCGGCGGCGACATGACCTACTGGCTCATCTCATAACCCCGCATGGGGATTCGTAACCACCGATTTCAAGCGGATTTTGGGCATTTCTGCTTGAATCAGACCGGGTAAACATAACATGAAAGTGTGGTGGATACTCATCAAAGGTAGTGGTTTTTTACTTCAGTGGCGGGTGAAGTTGCCTACAAAACCGAGAAATCGCGGCGATGGTCATCGACTGGGGTCTGTTTCAGTTCGCCCTTGCCAGAACTACTTTTCGATAGATGATTGACCTCGACATTCTGGCGGTTGGCAGCACTGATTGCCGTCACCCGATCACCGGGTATCATCAGCTTGCCCAACTCGCGCCGCAACTTGATGGCTTGGGCATCCGTAATGTCGCCCGTAAACACCGAATACTGGTCATGATTCAGATAGCGGCGCAACAGTTTCTTGAATTTGTCGGTGCGTTTGGCCTCGACATCGTAAGTCATCAGCATGAACATCACACCCTCCGTTTAAAAGCCTCATATTCTCCGACCCCCAACACTTCGCGTTCCAGCCCCAGTGCCTCGCGGTAAATCCAGTTGCGGAAACTGCGCCCTTGATACTGTTCCTCCAGCCGCAGAGAGAATTGTTCTGCCACATACCGCCGTCCGGTTTCCGTCAACAGGCAAACATTGTCATGCTGCTCAAACCAACTGTCATCCAGCATCCGCCGTTGCACCATGCGGAAAATCAGCATATCCGTCAGCACTGGTTTGAACGGCTCCGCCAGATCAAGGCTCAAGGATGCGCGTCCGTAACCAGGGGAATGCAGCACACTGAAGGTTTCCTCCAGATGCGTCTTGCTGATTTCATGCCGCACCACGGTATAAACCAGTTGGTTCAGGAACGACAACAGGCAATTGATCGGGTTATTTGGCGGACGCCGCACCCGCTTGCCAAAATCCAGTTCGGCATGAATCGCAGGCCATGCCGCGTAATAGTACTGATGTAATTGCCCCTCAATCCCCATCAGGGTATTGGTATCCGCCGCCTTCGCCAGCGTCGCCACCAACTTTTGCATATCCGCAACCGGCTGTTTCATCACCTCATTGCCGCGATACTGGTGATAGCGCAAATTCGCCAGCATGTTATGCGCTGCCCCACGAACCACTTCCCGCGCCACGCTTATACGGCGCACATCATCTAGCAGTAATTCGGCTTGCTTGAGCTTCACCTTGCCCGCCGGATTGTGGTCGTAAGGCTCAAATGCCCCCTTGAAATAGCCGTAGTAATCAAATACCGACAGGCGCACCCCGTGTTTGCCACACAAACCCAGCAAGCGCGAATTGAGGCGGCTTTCCGACAGCAACACCACATGCGACAGCTTTTCAATTGGTAACGAGCGTACTTGATCGCCCATTTTGATTTGCAGGGTATTTTCGTGCTGCCTGAGCTGCGCTTCCCGTGAAATGAACAGGGTTTCCATGTTTATCCTCAATCAAAACCACAGAAAGCAGCCAGTGAGCAGGTCTCACACAAGCTGATTTTTTTGGCGGCAGGAACCGCTTCCTGCTCACTCAACTGCTCCAGCCGCACCGAGGCATCCCACAGCTTCTGCAAACGGGCTGCATCCAGCACCACTTCACGGCGACGGCGCGAACTCAGCACATGCGTATAAGCCCGCCACTGTTTGCCGGTACTGATCGACAACATGAGCGCATAAAACGCCGTCTGATTGCTGGAAGCCTCCATTGCCCCACCCGTCCCCTTGTTCTCGTACACAATGCACTCATCCCACTCGATCCTGTCAGGAGCCAGCCCGAACAAGCCGCGCACCGAATGGTCACGCTGGTAACTGGTATCGTGCAAGACACTCCCCGTTTGTACCCGCGAATACCACTGGGCAAAATTCACCTTGTGCATATACATCCAGGCGCGGCGTTCGCACAATTCCACATGCTGGAAATGCAGGCCGTGCAGGTTGAGACGCTCGATCCGTTCCAGAAAGGCTTGGGCATGTTCCCAGGCGAAGGCTTCAGGCATGTCAGCACCTCACATCACCAGACAGGCGGTGGAAGCCGACAGGTCGGTGTCATTGCCCGGAATCAACCCCGTCAGGCTAACCAGCAACTCGGCAGCTTTCATCGCTTCCGGGTAATCATCCCATGCCGCTTCAGCATCCATATCGCGCTTGTCCTGCAAATGCCTGACCCACTCGCGCAGCAAACCGGCACTGGCCTCTAACTCGCCCGTGCGTTTGGTATGCGGGAAATACACCGTCAAACGGCGGCGAGCACGGTTTTTATCCTCCAGCAAATAATGTTCGAGGTCAGCCTGTAGCTGGAAGTACAGCTCATCCTTGGCATCGTATTGCCCCGTGATGCGGGTCATGATGTCAGTCTCCCGCTCCAGCCAAACCCGATCCACCAACAAACGCCGACCATCCGCTTCAATGACCTTGACCCGTAGCCCGATATTCCTCAGATTAAGTGCCTGAGCAAACAGCCGCTCATGCCACTGGATCGCTGACTCCCGGTAATAATCATCGGTTTCCAGCGCGGCAAACTGCTTCAGTAAGGCATAGATGTGTTTGCTGCTGGCAGGTTGGTGCTGCAACAGATGTTCACGCCGATGTCGATGACTGCTTTTGTGCCCCAACAATACCTGCCAGTACAAGCCACTGGTATAAACCGCCTGCTGCGGCAGTGAACCGAAATACAAGGTTTCACCCGTTTCACCCTTGAATTGCTGCTGGGCTTCCCGGCTCAACACTTCGGTCAGCTCACGGATGGAAACCTGCTGGTTCTGGTGTGCGTTGATCCAGCTAGCCAACTCCCTCAACCACGGATGGCGGTCTTCCAAAGCTGCATCAGTACGCACCACCACCGTGCCATCTTCCCCGCGCCGTGCTGCTCGCCCGTAACGTTGCAGGAAATTCATCGGTGCAAACCCCGGCTCCATCAACATGATGTTGGCGGCACGAAAGGTCACCCCCATTTCCACACTAGCGGTAGCAATCAGAACGTTGAAATCATCCGGGTTCTGCCGCCGCCCGGTATGGAAGCCGTAACCTGACTGGCTGTTTTCTCCACTATCGTCAATGCTGTTGATGACCAGCACTTTGTCAGCCGCAATACCCGCACCTTTCAGCAGCCGTACCAAGGCAGGCATGTCACGCTTCAAAGCGGCGAGTGCGTTATAGATCAGTACCACCTGCCGATTTTGTACAACCTCTTCCTGGACGAGGGCGATAGACTGTTCCAACACCGCTGGCATATCCGGCAAGGATTCCAGCACCAGACGGACATCCCCATGCAATGCCCGCCCGGTATCGGTAATGACTTCATGCAGTTCGGCAATCTGGGTTTCAGGCACACCCAATGTCACCAAGGTCGGTTTAACATCCAGCGGTGTCGCAGAAAGCAGGCTGACTTTAGCACCCCCGTAGCCAGTAGTTCCCCTATCGGTTGGCACACTGGCGAGCTTGGCGAACAATACCGCCAACCCGAAACCCCGCGCTTCAATGGTATGGAATTCATCAAACACAATGTGGTCAAAATCATCTAGTATATCCAGCACGCTAAAACCCGCTTGCCCTTTGTCCAGCCGGTAACGGTGTAGAAGCTGGCTGACCACTTCCGGCACGGCAACAATCATTTCACCGCCAGAACGGGTATTGTCCAGCGCCTGCATTTGCCGTACCCGATAACCCCGAATATTTTCCACTCCCTGTTCACGTAGCACCGCTGTCTGATCAGAACTCCAGACTTGCACCTTCTTTTCTGCCACTTCCGGTTGCCATTTGGCATTCACCACCAGATCGTCAATCAAGCTGGCGACAATGTTTTGTGCCAAACGGCGGGTCGGTACGATGAACAGGATGCGCTGATCCTGTAATAGGGCTTTCTGAAAAGCGTAGGTTTTACCTGCCCCGGTTGGTGCATCCACAATCCGCACCCGTTTTGGTTCATGCAGCAAGGCATGTTGCAGCGGGGACAATCCACTGTCGAGTTGCGCTACGCAATGTTTGGTGACTGTCAGTTCCATTGTTGTACCTCATGCAGGGCTTCCTTGGCAGGCATCCGCTGGGTCAGTTGCAACCCGTAAAGCAGGTAACGCTCAACCGGTAATTCACGCCCAAACAAGGCAGCAGTAGCCGCATTCAGCCGCACCTGTTCTGCTTTCGCAGGTCGTAGGCGTAGCATCCCATTCCGGTGCAGGCCGATACGGATAACCAGTTCATCCTGCCCGCTGTAAGCAAACGGATCAAAGCCAAACAACGCGCCTGTAAATACCACACCGGGTGGTACTTCCTGCGTAGTGAAAAAGTCCTTGAGGTTGCCTTTCTTCACCACATCCTGAATCCGGCGTTTATAACCTGCCTCCTCGGTCAGGTTGAGCCGCTTGACTATTGGAGCCAACAGACGTGGCTGGTCAGTCGTTAACACAGAAGCCCGCCACGGCATGGCGTCCAGATCGCGGCGATAGTCCTTTTTGGGCAGGCAGACACTGGAGCGCATCATCCCCAGCGTTGCCGCCAACCCAAACATCAGCGCATGATCACTCACCAGTTCCGGTAAGGTCGCCGTGCCGCCCTGAACCATTAGCGAGTGGTAAGCAAACGGCGTCAGGGTTTCTGCTTGAATGCCGGTGATAATGGCTTTCATGGCAAGCTCCTATTGAAACCACTGGTCAAACAGCCCTGCTACTTTCGGTTGTGCCTGCTTGTATTCCTGCTCCAGCGCACTGCCACTTTGGTTGAATGCTGCAACCAGTTCGGCCTGCCATGCAGTGACTTCATCACCCTGAATAGCAAGGTTGTGGGTCGCTTGCAGCAATTCATGCAGGCTGGCTTTGGCAGCCATCACATCGTTACCATCCCTGCCTTGCAGCACACGCAGCAATTCGTAAGGTGAAGTAATCGCCTGTTCAAACTTGCCACCATACAGCCCTACTACATGAGTACGGATATTGATGCCAGTCACGGAAGTTTGCCCACCGTAGCTACCCGCCATGCCCACACTCAACAGTAAATGTTTCAAACCAATTTCTGGCAATATCTGACCGCGAGTACTCAACACCTGCACCATCAAGGTCCCCGGCTTGATGAAATGGCGAGTAAACAGGTTGTCACTGTTCTTTTTGCTTTCCGCATCAAACAGCGTCCCATCTTCCATTGCCCGGTTGTGGAAGGTTTCATCCACGCATTTATCCTTGGGTAGCAGGCTCAGGGCATCGGAATAGTTGACCGCAGCACGTACCGGCAAAACCCGATTGTCGTAGTTGGCAGAATCCCCAAATACCAAAGTATTCAGGTCAAATGCATCTGAAGGGTTTTGACCTTTGTACAAAACGGTCTTGTTTTGCGGCAAGCGCCCACCTACGCCTAATGCCCGCAGGATTTGCAAACCACGGTTGCGCTCAATGTACTTGAACTTATTGGGTACAGCACGGACATACAAGTCATCCAGCCATTCAATATCAGTAATTTCCTGCTCGGCATTGCGGAACACCACCGGGGCAACTGCTTCACGGATCAGTACCAGACTGACCGACCCAAGATTTTTCAGCTTGGGGTGGATATAGCTTTTCTTGTCATCAATCGGGCTTTCGGTCGTCAGGCCATCAATGCTTGCCAAATAAGGGGCGAGTGCTTTCATTACAATTCTCCTTATGCCGCTTCGAGGGGGGCAGTGTCTTCAATCGGTTGGTTGGTTTCGTTAGCGGTGGCGTTACGGAATGCCTGCAAAAAAGCCATACGGTAAACGCTACCCAGCAAACGGCGGGTTTTCTGGGCAGGTGGTTTGCCATGCAGCACACCTATCCAAACTTCATGGACAAATTGGCTGGCGAAATCCATACAAGCTGCTTCCAGTGACTGTTCATCACGGTGTTTCTTGGCTGCGGCCTCATCCTTGCGCACCAGATTGGTTTCCAGTTCGCCTGCAATACCGTGAATCAGTGAGGCAGGGTCAGTTTGCCCGGCACTGCGCAAGGCTAGCGCACTGTCGAAGCAGATTTTGAATACCCGCATTTCCACATTGGTGGATACCTGCCCTGTTGGGCGACGCTGGATACGGGTAGCTGCCTGCCCCAGCCGCACTAATGCCCCATCGGAATCTGACATAGCTTGTTGCTCCTCTAATTGCTGAAACTCTTTAAAAAGACGCGCAGCCAATTGCTTCATGGCTCCGGTTTTTTGGTTGTTGGTGTGCTTTAACTCATCATGTGCATGACACCATGCCAAACAGATGGCACTAAAACGGGTACGCGGGAAGGCATACAAATTGAGTACGTCGTAACCTAAACTTGGCGTCTCAATCAGTATTTGCGCCATGTTCAAATTGGCGATGGCATCCGGGATTTGTTCCAAACGCAATGCTTGATAGCCGATCAAAGCCTTCAAAACGGGTGGCATGGCGTCAAAATAGAAAAAAGCTTTTTGTGGGGTTGGCAAGCCACGGAATACGTGGATTGGGCGACCAATACGCAAGCAGGCAGATAGCAATAACCGCAGCATGTTGATCTGGTCTTCGGTTTTTTCTGGGATGCGCTCCAGCCGCGCCATGCGGTAACGATGCCGATACGCTTCCAGCCCTTTGTAATAAGCCTTGCCAGGCTCGACTTTCTGACGGCTCAGGTCATACACCGACAATGCTGAAAAAGTCTGGTCATTGTTCAGGATCAAAGCCCCAAACAAACCTGTAGTCACAGGCGAAGACAACAAACTCGGCACACCAGAAGGCTTGCCCCCCTGAATGCTGTACACATCACTTCTGAGTTTGTGTTCCGCCAAGGAAACATGCCCAATCGGCACTTGCCCATTCGCGGGAGCAGTAATGGAATCAGGTTTGCCATCACGCCCACAAAAAGCCGACACTTTGACTTCGTATAATCCGAGATTGCTGGCTATCAAAGTACTGGCGGGTTCATCCGTAAACAAACAACGACCTGCAACCCCCTCATCATTGGGATAAGCACGTTGTTTACCCAGCAACTGACCAAAGTGCCGCTCTATTGCTTGTTGAATAGCGACACCTTCGCCTTCAAAGAATTGGCTAAAACCAACCGTTTCCTCTGTTCCTTCCAACCATTGCTGCAACAAACCATTGTCACCCCAAACACGCTGACTTAACTCACTGTCGCTACTGCTAACCGCCACCAACCACAAACTCAATAACACGCGGCGTGACTGATCATCACCGATAGCCAAAAGCCAGTCCGGCTGAGGGACACCAATAACCGCCAATAACTGCCGTTCACGCTCGGCATAATCCGGTAGACCGTTTTTCTTGCTGACGGGTAATTTCAGGTTAACCAACAAAGCAAGGTGAGCCGCTTTCAGCAAGTGCTGTTGTGCCGCCGACTCCAAAATATCGGGATCAGGATAAGGCGTACTGGTTTGCCCACTTAATTTAGGCCAGTGGGGCGCAAGGCCAATAGGCTTTAAGCAGTCATCCATTGGCTGTTTGATTTGTTCAATCAAGCTATTGCTGATACGGAACAGTTGCCCAATGGTACGAAAGGGTTCTTTTTCCAGAAACTCCTGCAAGCCTGCATGATCAGGTTTGCCATTCAACAGTTCAGGTAAACCCCGGTTGGAAATACTGATTTCGAGTTTGAAAGGCAAATGGCTTACCAAGCGTTTCAACCCATCAGCCTTGATTTTGTCGGCTTGTGCTTTGGGCAACAGCATGAACAAACACCCATCCTGATGCACTTCCAGCAGCGGAGGGATTCCGGCAATCCGCTGGCAGGCAAAAGACAGGCGACGTTGCAGTTCATCAAGTAAAAACGGATGGTGTGGATCAAACACATCCACCGTTTCCCACTGTGCCAGCAACGCTGAACTAAAACTTTGCTCTTGCTGCAAGCGTTGAATGATGGCTGCCAGCCCATCTTGCGCCCCGTGTTCCTGCCACAAACCATCCAGCTTGTCTGCCAGCTTGACGTAGCGTTCCACTGCATGTTTGTAGGCACGCGGCGGAGAAACAGCGGCAGGATGCCGGTAACGCTGCGAGTCTTCCGCCTGTTCGATCAGGAAACGGATTTGATCATGGGAAAGCTCAACGCCTTCGCTGGCAAGGAATCCGGTGATGCCGTAGCGTTTGACCGCTTCTTCCACATGCGCCACGGTCAGTTCTGCATCCCTTAGCAGTTGTAACATCTTGTCCAGATCGTGCAAAAAAGCGATGGCAGCAATCACGGTCAGGCGCTGGCGCAGCTCGCGTTCATCCATGTCCGGGTTTTCCAGCAACCAGTCCAGCGCTGCCAGCATCAATGCACCCCGCACCACCGAAAGCAAATGATCCAACAGGGTGACATTCTGGTTTTTCAGGTAACGCTCACGTTTGCCTGCGTCATCATCCCAGCCGCCTTTACCGCTGATGCTCATCAGGTAAATGATACGCGGGTCGATGGATTTGCCCGACTGGATATTTTTCTTTAACTCTTCACCCAACGGGCTACCCGCACGTTCTTTCAATACATGCTTTTCCAGCACTTCCTGCATGAAGCGGCTGTAAATTTCACCCGCTACATCATTGGCACGTTTCATTCCGGTGTTCATCGACCCACTCCTTCTTCCAGCAAGCCCAGACACCCAAAACCAGTCCGGGTTTTTTCCCCAATTCCCGCATACCAGGCCAGCCGCAAATCGTCTTCACTGCCCTGCAACAACATCGGCGCTTGCATTCCGATCACGAAACTTTTGCGTCCATCCTGAAAGGTTTTCAGGTTGACCAATACCGAATGTTTGGGGGTAGCACGCAAATACAGCGAGTCTGGGTGCAGCGCCAGTTTGACTTCACGCCCCGCCATAAAAGACAGCTTACGGTTGATGGTTTCACTCAAATGCAGTTCCGGCGCATCCAGCTTCTGATGCCAGTGTTTGTTTTTACCGGGATGAGTTTCGTCCCTGAGCACCAGTGGGGAATAAAAAATACAGCCCAGTTGGGTCTGTTGTGGCAGGATGGGGTCAGGCTCAATATGCACGCTGGCAGCCGAAAAATTGACGGATTCCGCTTCCCAGCGCCGTTTGACAATGTGTTCCGGTTTTAACCGTGACAATACCCGCGCCAGCCCCGCATCAGGTGTAGAAACAATCAGGCCATGCGCAAAACCGTTATGCCCGCGATGCCAGCCAAGCGCCGCGAAATTCCACGGCTTGGCCTGATTCCCGATGATGTCTGCACTGGTTGCGCCAGCTTCCACCCATGCATTGACCAGCGCATCATGGATCAGGTCTTGATGGGAATATACCTGTAGCCCTGCGCCCTTGGGAAGTTGTAGTCGGATTCGTAACATTGCTTTGTCCTGCCGCTGTAATTTGTGCAAAATAGTATCTACTCATAAATTTAACCATGCAAGTCCATACATGTTATGAATCGTGACACATCCAGACGTTTTGCTTACATTGAAACTTGCCTATACTGGGGAGGCGGTATCACAGCGCGGCAATTGGGGGAAACCTTTGAAATTGCACGCCCAAATGCCCAAGCCAGCATCACGGCATATCGGGAATTGCACCCCAATAATCTGCGATACAACCCCTCGCTGAAGCGCCATGAGGCCAGCGATACGTTTGAAGCACATTACATCAGCGATAAACCTGAGTTTTATTTGAACTATTTGCGGGGCAATCACCTGACCAGCCGGTTTTGGAAAGATGAAGACTGGAGCGAGTTACCGATTCACGACGTGGACACCTTATTTCGCCCCTATCTGCAAACCAACATAATACGAACCATAGTCAGTGCCATTCAGACCCAACAAGCACTTTACTTGTGCTATCATGCCAAAGCCCAAACCCATTATCTAACAGTTGCCCCCAACCAGCTTGTCTATGCCAGCCGCCGTTACCATGTACGTGCCTACAGTTACGATACCAACAAATATATTGACCTGGTGTTGTCACGCATCATGGAAGCCAGTTTTTCTGAAGAGGATTGGGTCTCGTCCGATGAAGACAAGGAATGGAATACGTATATAGATTTGCACTTCAAACCCAACCCCGAATTACCTGAGCAACTAAGGAATACCTTGCTGCTGGACTTCAGACTGGAAAAAGGCATTTATAGCATTACTACCCGCAAAGCCTTACGGGGATATGTTCTGCGCGAAATGGAAAGGGTGGATTGGCAAGCTCAAACTGTTTTATGGAAACCACACACTTAAAATAATATGCTGACGACACATCTCCTCCAGTTATCAGCGTCTACCAAGCGGAGCGCGGCAGAGGCCAGGGATGCGCAAGGCTTGTCCCGCCTCCAGCGGGATGAGCGTACAGCGAACCTGTAGCAGCCCGTTCACGCAGTGAGACCCATCACTTCCCACCTTGTCCAAAACCTATACAATACCCCCCTGCAATACCGACCACCCCCAAGGGCAAGCATGTATCTGGAAAACGGCACACTCGTTTATTCCCCCTCCGACATTACCACCTTCATGGCCAGCCCCTTTGCCTCCTGGATGGAACGTCTTGCCCTGGAATACCCTGACCGCTCCCCTGAACCAGACCCCGCCGATGAACTCGGTGGCGTCCTCCAGCAACGCGGCCTGCAACACGAAGCCCGCCAGCTCCAGCAGTTCCGGGAACAAGGCTTCACGGTTGCCGACCTGTCAGAACAGGCACTGGGCAGCAACAGTTTCCCCTTGCGCCAGCAAGCCACACTGGAGGCCATGAGGGCAGGGTATGGCATCATCTATCAGGCTGCGCTTGAACAGTCACCTTTCCGGGGTTATGTCGATTTTCTAGTGAAAGTCTCCGGCTCCAGCCAGCTCGGCGATTACCACTATGAAGTCTGGGACACCAAACTGTCCCTGAGCGTCAAACCCGCTGCGGTTGTCCAGCTCTGTTGCTACACCGATATGCTAACCCGGCTTCAGGGGATACAGCCTCACCACCTGGTTGTTGTCACCGGCTCCGGCGAAGCCAGGACACTCAAAGTGGAAGATTACCTTTACTACTACCGTTCCCTGCGTAACCGCTTCCTTGCCCAGCAACAGGCATTCGACCCAGACCAGATGCCCGACCCGGCAGACTCCACCAGTTTTGGTCGCTGGTCACAGTTCGCGGAACACCTGCTGGACACTCAAGACCATCTGTCCCGTGTTGCCAACATCACCCGTTCCCAGATCAAGAAACTCAACCAATCCGGTATCCATACCTGTACCGCACTCACCAGCACCGAATTACCCCGTATCCGGGGAATGCAGCAAACCCGCTTTGAATACCTCAAGACACAGGCAACCCTCCAGCTAGCCAGTGCCGGACAAATCCCACCCCTGTATGAAATCCTCAAACCGGACAACGGCCAAGGCTTGGCACTGCTGCCACCCCATGATGATGCTGACGTGTTCTTTGACATTGAAGGTTTTCCGCTGGAAGAGGGTGGGCTGGAGTACCTGTGGGGCAACACCTATTTCGATGAAGCGGGACAACGCCAGTTCCTGGATTTCTGGGCGCACAACCCGAAACAGGAAAAACAGGCATTCCAGTCGTTCATCCAATGGGCTTACCAACGCTGGCAGTCCAACCCCCATATGCACATTTACCACTATGCCAGTTACGAAGTGACGGCCTGCAAACGGCTGATGGGACGCTATGGTGTGTGTGAATACGAAGTTGACCAGCTTCTGCGTCACGGTGTTTTTGTTGACCTGTACCGTATCGTCAAGACTGGGCTGCTGCTGGGGGAACCGCGCTATTCCATCAAGAATGTGGAACACCTGTACCGGGGCAAGCGGGATACGGCTGTCGGCAATGGTGGGGATTCCGTGGTGGTGTACGAACGCTGGCGCGAGATTCCAGATGGTGACACTTGGGAAACCTCCCAAATCCTGCGTGACATCCGTGACTACAACCGTGATGACTGCGAATCCACCCAAGAACTGACCGCATGGCTGCGGGAACAGCAGGCTATCCACGGCATTGAATGGGTTGCCCCCTCAGTGCCGGACAACAAGGATCAGCAAGAAGCGCTTACTGAACTTACCCGTTTGCGTAACCAGCTCCTGCAACGTATGGAACAAGAACCACCTACACAGGCTATCCTGACGGAACACCTTGCCTGGACACTGGAATTCCACCGCCGCGAAGCCAAGCCCGTCTGGTGGCGGCTATTCGAGCGCAAGGCTTCCACCCATGACGAGCTGCTGGATGATATTGATTGTCTGGCCTGCTGTACCCTGACTGATACCCCGGCATTCAAACCAACCCCCAAAGCAAGGAACCTTGCCTATACCTACACGGTGGAAACACAGGAATTCAAACGCCCCAGAGCGTCCGGCGGCAAGGATCCCAAAATGATCCTGTTCGACGGCACAGATACCCACGATGTCACCTGGCTGGCAGAACACTGTGACCTGAACGCGGGTCATGTGGTCATTCAGTTGGGAAAGACTGTCCCGTCATTCATGTCCCTGCTGCCTAACGAGTACGTGAATCCCAAACCCATCCCGGAATCCATCCAGTCGGTGGTGACAGCCTATGCACAAGGGCAAGGCTACCCTGCTGCCATCATGGATTTCCTGCAACGCCGTCCGCCACGTCTGCAAGGCCATGAGAGCAATACCATCATCCCTGCCGACACACCCAACCGCTTGCAGGCTATCATCACTGCGGTCAGCCGCCTTGACAGCAGTTATCTGGTATTGCAAGGCCCACCCGGTACAGGTAAGACCTTCACCGGCAAACACATCATTGCGGCATTGGTGGGGCAGGGTAAAACCGTCGGTATCACCAGCAATAGCCATGCAGCCATCAACAACCTGCTGGTTGGGGTTGCCAGCCATTGCCGGGAAGAGGGGATTGAAGCCCATTGTTGCTGCACCAGCGTTACCGGTGATGACATTGCCGCCAATGGCATCCACGTTATCAAGAATGACCAGATAGCGGAGCATATCCGCCCCGGTTGTGTGATTGGCACAACGGCCTGGGGCTTCAGCCGTGACGATGTGGCTGGCCTGTTTGATTACCTGTTTGTGGATGAGGCCGGGCAGGTATCGGTTGCAAACCTGATCGGGGTCAGCCGCTCTTGCCGCAACCTGATCCTGATGGGCGACCAGATGCAGTTAAGCCAGCCCTCTCAAGGCTCACACCCGCAAGACAGCGGCAAGTCCGTACTCGATTACCTGCTGAAGGATAATCCGGTAGTCCCCCCCGACATGGGCATTTTCCTGGAGACCACCTACCGGATGCACCAGGCCGTCAACCAGTTTATCAGTGATGCCATCTATGCAGGCCAGCTCCAGTGCCATCATGGGAACAACCATCAGGTAATCCCCGTACCATCAGGGTACTGCGGTCTGCTGGATCAGCCTGCCGGAGTCCTGTTCATTCCGGTAGAACACGAGGGCAACACGCAAGCCAGTGAAGAGGAAGTAGACCAGATTGCAGAACTGGCCAATGAATTGCTGACCCGCACCTTCACCGACAAGGCAGGCCAGTCCCGCCCCATTGGCTGGGACGATATGCTGTTCGTGGCTCCCTACAACCATCAGGTCAACTACCTGAAACAGGCCATGCCGCAGGCAAGGGTAGGGAGTGTGGACAGGTTTCAGGGCCAGGAAGCACCTGTGGTGTTTTTCAGCCTGTGTACCAGTGACGCAGCCGAAGCTCCACGCGGCATAGATTTCCTGTACGAGAAGAACCGTATCAATGTTGCCATCTCCCGTGCGCAGGCACTAGCTATCGTGGTCGGCAACCCAGCACTGTTCAGTACCCCGGTGAATTCACTGGGGCAGATGGAGAAGGTGAATGTGTTGGCGCGGTTGGAGGGGTATGTATTGCGGTAACAGCATCATCAGACCAGATACCACAAAAGACACTTATCTTTTTTTCACCTCAACCAGTAGGCAGTCTTTGGGACGTATCTGCCAAGGACGCTGCTGATTGGCAGTCAACATGGCACGGTCATTCCTGACCATAATGGTATCCAGACTAACTTGCTTACGTGCCAAGGTAGATTCCTTGCGTAGCCTAGCAAGTAGCAGGTTTTTGTCGGTCATCTTCCTGATGTTTTCCCATGACGAGAATATTCCGTCACCATCGTTATAGTGGATAAGAGCCAAACCAAGGATACCTTCCCGTTCAGAAACGCCCTCAAATATGCCGAACAGATCATTGCGGTCTGCCAAACCTCCTTTCCAGAAAGGGATTGAAACTGTCACCTCTATCCCCAGTTCCGCTGCAACGGCTTCGACCAGATTTTTCATTCCCTGCCGACCTAGTTGCGTATCTTCAGATAAATAGCGGAACTGGCGGTACGCTTGGTTCCATACCGTTCTGGCAGTGCTTATATCTGTACTGCCAGTTAATGCGGTAAACAGTGTAACAACGGCCTGGATACTGGGGTTTGGGTGATCCGACAAGTTTTCTAGGGCAACCATCGTTTCACAGACCTGACCAAGCAATACTTGTTCTTCCGGTTGGAAATCAACAGAGGGGAAGCAAACACCCACATGGTTTTCTTCACCAAACAGGAGGTGATTGATAAAAGGTGTCTTATGGTTAGCGGTAGCACCAGTATGCCAATCTCCGGTAAACAATCTGGTCAGATTACGGAAAACCATTGCGTGGGATTGCTCTTGAGACTCCAGCGTGATGTATTGCCATCCTTCATGCAGCTCATGGCATTCTGGTGTACGGGATGAATGTTCAGCATCAGTGCTGGCAGGCAACAGCCGTCCCATCTCCACAACCCGGTCATGTCCCAAGTCAAAACCACCCAATAGGGCTTCCTCCAGTTCATCCGTCAGATGGATAAGCTGCTCCAAGGCAAGTTGTATTTCATCCATTGCCAACAAGCTCTTCCCATCTTTCGTCAGAAGAGGGAGGTCTACCGCCAGATGCAGGTAAAACCATCCTTGATGACTGTCGTCCAGTGCCAATTTTGGCAAAGGGTAACGACCTGAAAGCAGCCTCAGTGACTGAAGCAAATGCTCCCCTATGGCTGCAACCTTGTCCTCGCTTGCCAATGGGCTTTTCATGCGCAGAAAATACCCTCCGCTGCCCAACGCCATAAGTGCTTGACTAAAGTGATTTTCAACAACGATGGGTTGTTGCCTCCCCACATGGGTACGCTGGACATCAATAAACAGCCAAGACAATCCCCCGTCAGGGTAATGGAAGATACGGGCAGTCACATCGGGGATAGCCTCACAAGCTACGGCAAACATCTGAGCTAACATGGGTAACTGCGGGGATTCCAGAGATTGGCACGGCTGATAAGTAACCAGTGGCCAACCCGACCAACCTTTACGCCCATCGCCCGCAGGATAGGGGTCTGTTGTCGCATGATCTACAAACCGCTCTGGTGTATGCAGGAATTTTCTCCAATCATCTCCCGTTGTTGGCTGGATGTACTTTTCAGCTTCTGGTTGGCGGCACTCATCCATTTTGCTGACGATCACGTCTTTGGTACGTAGAAAACTGGCTAGTTGCCCTTCATCAAAAGTTCCTTTCAGGAAGGGGTAGTTAATTAACAAGCGGTCATGCTGTTGTTCTTCCAATTTCCTGTTGATATGCCCAAATAATCGGTCAACACGACCAATACGTTGCTCATTGTCCCCAGCGGAAGCAGCCATACCATAGTGATTAACTTTACGGCAGTTCAGATGCAGATTAACGCCTTCCTGGAATACGCTGGTCGCAATCAGCACATTGGGGAAAAAGGGCGAGTTGAACGCAACGCGAATGCTTTCCCTTGTTCTGGGTGCGGCGCTGCCACTCACAAACCAGGCTGGTTGCTGCGGTGGTCGGGTAAAACAGTTCCAAATATGCTCATCCAGTAAATGTTTTCCTGCAATTCCGCGAATCTTGTTCAGGTACGTTTTAAAGGTTGTCAAGGCTTCGCACCACAAGCCATAAGTCACTGAGCCGACCAACTTGTTTCCAACATGAACCACATACTGTTCATAAGTCGGCCTGCTTTCATGTTGCCCAGCCGATTCAAGATACCAGGCATACAGCTCTATCAGGGCAGGAGATGCGAACAGAAGCCCAGCCCTGACATAACGTGAGAAGCATTCTTTTTCTTCGATGGACAAACCATCAAGGACAGTGCGTAAATCCGGGTTATGGGTTGGCAATAATTTCAAACAGAGTGACCACAATGTGGGCAAATGCCTGTCATCCAGAACAGCACTAACACCGTAGGGTTCAAAGTCTTCCAACATGGTCGCGCCAGCTTGTGCCTTTAACATATCCCGACGGGAACTCCGGGCATATTTACGGTATTCCTTTTTTCCTTGCTTACTGGTGAAGTCCAAATAACTGCTATCTTGGTAATCGGGTGAAGGCTCAAAGAACAACGAAAAGGCATCAACTTCTTTGCTAAAGCGCGAACGGAAGCGGGAGGCATGGGTTGCATCCTGACCTTTGTCTTTTTTGGTTGTAAATATGTCCAAAACACGGCATTTGTAGCCGCTAGGGTCATCATCCGGTTCCGACTCCCCCGATTCCACATCATCATTGTCATCAGGATCATCTGGCAAACCCATAGAAGGACGACTGTCTTGGTAGAGGCGAATGTAACTTTTGCGGGAATAGCGGTCTTTTTGCCAATTCTGGAGCAAATCATCCAAAATATGCTGGGGGGCATCAGGCAACAACGCCTTGATGATGCATTCGGCAAACAGCGTCTCATAGACCTCGTTCACACGCTGAGCCAGTTCATTGACCGATGGAATCCTGCGGACAAAAACCAGATGTTTGTCTTCTAGGAGGCATCTATGCCCATCCCAGTAACTGCTGGTATTGACCAGTTCACTGACCAGTGCGCGATATTTAGGGTGGCTGGGTACTTGGTTGTAATACGCATGGTACTGGCGGGACATAGCAGCCAGAATCTCCGAATCATCAGCTTGGTAGTATTCGGCTTTCCCCTCTATCGTACTGACAGCACCAGTCTCATCCTGAGCAGTAATATCAGGCTCGTGACGCCCCAGTGATTCAAAGCCCTCCAGATAGCCATACATATAGCCACGACCTGGACACTTTGCATTCTGAACTAGCTTCTTTTGGTACAGTGCATAGAAGAGCTCTGCATCCACATCACCTGAGAAGTCAGCAGGCAGCGGGCGTTCCTCCCGGTATTGGTACTTGTTGAAAGCTCCACGTTTTGTCTGAAGCAAGCGAAGACGGCGTAGCGCAATCCTTTCCAGAATGCCGGACGGGGTCAACTTTGCATACTCTGGTGAGAAGTAGCGCATGATATTCTGCACATCACCCATACTGCGGTGACTGGGGGTCGCCGTCAGCAACAGAAACTTCCCTGCCAAGGGGCTTCCATCTTCTGCACCAAAAAACCCTTGGGCTGCATGGTGCTTCTGTGAACCGGCACCGTAAGTCCGAAAATACTGGGCTTCATCGATGATAACCAAATCGAAGGGCTTTTCCCCACCTGCCTGCTGTTCAAGGGTCGCCCGGATGTCTGTCGCAGACTGTTTTGCCAAGGCGCACAAGCCGCTATCCTTATCCGCATTCTTGGTTAAATAACTCAGGGAAGATATTTTGGTAAGCACGAAGTTGTGTGAATCAAAGGCTTCATCACTCAATTCCCACAGATGGTTACAGAACCGAGCCTTATGTACAGGCGCATGGTTTGCTGTCGTCTTGACCAGCATATCAACTTGTGAATAATGTTCCTTCACAAATGCTCGGTACTCCTTCTCCCAATGCTGGCAAATAATGCCATTAGGAGCCATGACCATGACCTTGGCGTCTGGTTTGCTGCGCCATAGAAGGCAGCATACAGCCAGTGCCTGAAAGGTCTTGCCCATGCCAACTTCATCCGCCAACAGGGCAACGCCATGCTCGTTGAGGGTATTCCATAAAAAGGCTACCCCCTCAGTTTGCTTGAACGCCATGCCACCCAATGGAGGCAGGCTGCCATCCGGGTTATTGTTGGGATCAAAGTTGATGTATTCAGCAACGGTTTCCGGTTGCAATGTCCCCCAAGTGTGGCTCATGGCATCTGTTCTCCGGCTACGATGCTTTTGCGGATTTCAGCGGTAATGTATGCAAGATATTGCCTGCGGGCATTATTTTGTGAACCATCCTCGTCTAGGGTGGGGATGGGCAATAGCAGGTTTTCTTCAACCCGTTTTGCATCCCATTCCTCGCAATGGGTTTGCAGACGTTCCAGCAGGAGAAGCATCTCTTGCGCGGCAAACCAACGGAACACATCCGAATAGCCTGCATCGCATTCAAACAACTCCCGCAACTTTTCCGCCAATTCCATTACCGAACCCGGCTGACTCCATAGCAGGCGTTTCCAAGTATCGGCATTACTGTTCTGGACAAGTTTGTTGACCTGTTCATGGTAGCTGGCAAATAGCTGGAACAGGGGAAAGTACCCCAGTTGGGTATTGTAGGTATCGGGAAGGAATGTTGCTGCATCGTCATCCACCGTACCATCCACCTGCTTGCTCCGCTGGATGTCGGTGATAGCCATGCGTCCATTGCCGTGGTTGACGGGATCACCACTCAAAACGGCTGCCAGCAAATCATAAATATTGGCGAACCCTTGCCCCCGCCTGTGTTCCAGCCGCTCTTCCAAAATGAGACCCGTATAACAGACTGCCGCCTGTTCATCCTTGATAACGAACATTCGTTGACGGCATAACTCACGGGCTGAACGCAACAGGGGGATTTCTTTTCCTGCTTCCAGCATTTGTGGGTCTTTTATGTCCGGCAACAACAGGCTAAAGCTATTGGCAGGAGGAATATCTTTCTTATGCAATGGCAGGACGGAAACACGGTAGCTATGTCTGTTCCAGTCGAAAACAACATTGACCAGATAGGGAAATGTTGGCTTTCCTGCTGCTATTGGAGCTTCTTCTTTCAAGGCTGCTGCCTGCATAAACCTGGAAGCATCCATTTCCAGCAAATTGGCAACCAAAGGGGAAGTTGATGGCAATGAGTAGATAAAACCTGCTTCCACGTTGTTTTCATTCGCACCAGCAGTACCAGTACCCGGATGGGTCATGTTCCATGAACCAACCGCCAACCGGGTATCCGTCATCCAGAGTTTGGCATGGCGCATGGCTTCTTCTCCGGGTTGCTCCCCTTGCCGCCGTAACTCATCAGGCAGCGCATAGAACCCTAAAGACTTGTCCTGCAAACATTGCTGTACGGCTTCCGAGTAGGTTGTACGGATAGTGCCATCACTTTTCAGGTCAGGCACGACATGGATATGTTTGATGCCCTGTTGGCGTATCAACGCAAGCAGGTTGCCAAGATCGGTCGAAAAGTAAGGGGACAGCACCCATAAGTCACTTTGGGTATCACGCAAAAAATAGGTCAAGAATGGCTGTTGATGGCTAAAGTTGTGGAAAAACACCCAATCAGATGATGCTCCCACCTGATACTTTGCCCCAGACACAAATGTAGCCGTATCCAGTTGGCAGGCTTCAGCTATTTTGGAAAAGAATCCTGTAACCGCATCCCTTTGCTGGAGAGACACAACCCGCTCAAAGGAAAATACCTCATGGTTATGCGCCCATCCGCTGACGGTCAGGTTAGCACTGCCAACGCCTAATACCGCTTCACCAGCAGAGTTTTCCAAGTAGATGACTTTAGGATGAAAAATGGCATCAGGCCGACCCAAGGCGGCAGGTGTTACCAAATGTACCGGCAAAGAGGTACGTTTAGGCTGTGATACATCAAAAATCTGCTGGTCACAAAAGCAATGGAGATCAATACCTGTTCCAGCCCCACCAGACAATAGGGCTGCCTGTAAATTTTCATAATCCAGTGCATTACGGGGAAGCTCATGCCCCACGAGCGGAGACACCAAATAACGCTCAAAGAAATCTAGGTTCAGGTTGAAGGTAGTAAACCAGGCTTTGGTAATTCTTCGATCATTCTCACACAAAGCCTCGACATGGGCTTTATAACTATCCAGCAGTTTCATCACTGCCCACCTTGTAGCCCACGAGCCATGTTCTTCAAGTCGTAATAGTAATAACTGTGCCACCAGTAATGGCCTGGTGGCTGCATTGGCGTGGGTAAATCATACAACCCAACATGACGATGGAGACGATTATCCTGCGCAATATGAAGCCAAGGGCTTAGCCCTCGATCTTCCATGATATTGACATGGTAACTATGCAATGCCCGGATCAGGGTATCCCAGGCTGCTTTGTCGATCACAACCCTTTTAAGCATTTCGAGACGGTCTTTGCCTGACCCAACCGGAACAGCATTCATTTGAATCTTGTTGGCGCATTCTGCAAACGTTTGTGGTGAACGTCCCAGTGCTTGCATATGATCAATCACACATCGGAGAGAAGCTATACCTTGCGCACAAAGGCTCCTGAACAACAAATCCATCTCTGCCAAAAATGGCTCTGTATCCAGAATGACAGCAAGCTGGCTGATGCTTTCAAGAGACTGCCCCGCATCTAACTTTATCTGTTGGTAGGCTGCCAAATAGGCTTGTTGGGGTGATTCCTTATCTAGGTTAGCGTAAACAAAACCAGCCACGCCTTGATTCAGTTTTGTGAGTTCCAACCAAAAATCAGCCGCATAACTCCCCACCGTTTCCGGGTTCTTGAAAGATTCACCAAACAAGACGAGCAAGTTTGCCGTTCCGGGATCAGACCAGTCATACTCCGGTTCTGCATCACCCGTCCGCAATAACTGCTCAACAAGCATCACCAAGGCATCCTGCAATGTACGTAACTTCGGGTTTTCCCCCAGCATCGCTTCAAAACCTGACCATTTTCCCTGATCGTAGTAAGACAGGCTCCCATCCAGAAAGCCCATATTGACCAAGGGTGTCTTGTAGCGACCCAAAACCCCTAATGAGAGTTGATTGGTGAGTATCTCACTTTTCTGTTTTGCCAAACGCATTGTCTTGCCAATTTTGGCTGGCGTGGCAGATAGCTCAACCCCTTTACGGATACCGAGAACACCTGTGGTACTGACCTCAAGCTGGTTATCCTCCTTGTGCGAGACAAAGCTGCGGATATAAAGGTTCTCTAGCAGGATAAACAGGCGTTGTTTGAACTCAAGGCTGTTTGGTGTCCCCCAATATTCCTTCTGCTTCTGGCTGTGGAAGTCACAACGGTTTGAAACCTCCTTGACGACACTGTGCAAAAACAGGCTTAGTGTGTAGTTTCGTACATCATTGGCGATGGATGAAACCATGTTATGGAAGATTTGCTGCCCAAGACCTTGCCATATAACCCGCAACCCCAACGGATCCAGCGTGGAAGTACCTGTAATTGATGAATCATGATCGGTGAAGAACCGTTTAATATCCATTGGTTTTCAGATAACTCCCGAAGATTCCCGTCTATGAGTGATAGTGCAACGATGGGGCTGCCCCTTTGCGGCAACAATCAAACAATCCCCATAGGTACTGTGATAGGCGGTCATTCTATTTTTATGATTAATAATCGGTCAACAATAATCTGGTATGATTGACACATTGTCAGGAATCAAGCAGGAAAGGTACTTCAAGTACATGCTGTCATCACCGAAGATGTAAATCCCAAGCGGAGCGCGGCAGAGGTCAGGGATGCGTAAGGCTTGTCCCGCCTCCAGCGGGATGAGCGTACAGCGAACCTGTAGCAGCCCGTTCATGCAGTGAGACCCCCAAACCCAAGGTAAAGCCATGACCACCTACGCCATCCTCGACTTTGAAACCACCGGCATGTCTCCCGACTATGGGGCTTGTCCCACTGAGATCGCTATCGTGCTGGTAAAGGATGGGCAGATTACTGACCGCTACCAAAGCCTGATGAACGGCAATACCTGGATACCGCCCTTTATCGAATCCCTGACCGGCATCACCAATGCCATGATCCGCAAAGCCCCCCCCATGAACACGGTGATGGGTGAAGCCATCGAGTTTGCAGACAACCACCCCTTGGTAGCCCATAACGCCTCTTTTGACCGCAAGTTCTGGGATGAAGCCCTCACCCAACAGGGCAAGCAACGCCAGCAGGATTTTCTCTGTTCCATGCTGCTATCCAGACGGGTATTCCCCGAAGCACCCAACCATCAACTGGGAACACTGGTCAGGTTTCTCCATCTTCCCATGTCCGGGCAGTTCCATCGTGCCTTGGCAGATGCCCAAGCTACTGCCCACCTGTTCATCAGGATGCAGCAGGCCATACAGACCAAACTTAACCTGCAAGAGCTGACGTGCCAACATCTGCTAACCGTGCAAAAACAGAAGATCGGGAGCTTTTGAGCCATTAAGGTCAACCAGCTATACTCGTACAAAACCATAGCCTGCCATCAAGGACATTCTCATGAACCATTTCACTGCCATCGGTGTTCCTGTGTATGCAATGGAAGATGCGTCCAACCTGTTCCGGTTTTTGCTGGAATCTGCCACCCCATTGAAAAGCACAATACCCGACCATTTCTACTGTGTGTGGGAAGCGGGACAGGGGAGTGAAGTCTGGTTCCACTGTGACGAGGCAGCCAACGCCATCACCCAAACCACCCCTGCATTCAGGGGCAAAACTCAGCTTTTGATCGGAATCACCGAGGCAGTGGGGCAAGAAAAGGAAACACCTCTGGAAGGGCTGTTACAAGGCTGGGTCAATCCACAAGGCAACGATCCCGACAGTGGTGACTACCCGATGGTTTTCACTTGGCTGGATAAGGGCCTGCATTTGCCGCTGGAATACCCGCAGATACACACCTTCCAGATCACCGCATTTGCTCACGAGCTAACGGGCTATCCCGGCGAGGCTGCCTTTTCAGCAAGTCAGCCTTCATCAGGCGACCCTGATGAAATCAAGGTATCTATTGGTTCTGAATCTTTCATCCCTACTGGCATGTTCGTGGAAGAGGGCGATACTCCCCGACCCATCGCCATGTTTAACGGACGGGTGCTGGACATGAAGGAACTGACCAGTCCACTGGATGACGAGTCGTTTTACTGGTTGCGGGTTAGAACCTTTGGTGGTGAGTATGACGTGGTGGTGTCCAGCGATGTGATTGAGGGAGAGCTGGCCATTGATGGCATTGTTTCCGGGTCGTTCTGGCTATGTGGGCGGATGGCTAGCCCGTAGCTACAATCGGGGCTTTGCCCCAAACCCCAAGGTATTTTGACTAGGATGATGATTACATCTGTTAGGAATTACTGCTGGTTATCAATTGTTCATTCCACATTATCGTGATATAAAATAAACAGTACAGATATTTTGCAGCTATCCTTTTTATGACTAATATTCCGGTAAGATCGGGGGGAGGGTGTTGTGCGCAATTACTTGACTACGCTGGTTCTCAGTTTGTCTGTGTGCGGTTGCACTGCAATATCGTTTCCCAATGGAAGTTCAACCGATGCTCCATCCTCGGTAACTACAGCCACCCAACCGGACCGTGTTACACGTCCCACACCTCAACCGTCTTCTCCAGACAGGAGAGAACATACAAATACAATAAGCACACCAAATCCAGCCAGCACAAATTGCAACCTTACTCAGGAATCTGTTTTCCCTCACGTCGAAATAGGACAGACCCCTATTTTACGGGACAGATTAACCAATGCCGTACTGTTCTCATCCCAAATGCAGGTTGATACCGATGGTGCGCCAGACGCCTACCACCCAGATGATATTGGCATCACCCATATCTGTAATGGTGTAAACGTCAATGCAGGAGGGGCTTGGGAATCCGACTGTCTGACGAAATTCAACAAGGCAAAAGCGGAAGGTTTCCAGGGAGCAACCAAGATTGACTTTTTTGCCATGGCGACCAGACCAAACGGCACGCCAATCATTCAGGGCAGCAGTGATCCGAAGCCTGGCTACTTCGTCTCTACCACATCATTCAAACAGCCTAGGATCAACGGGAAAACACCCCAAGCACAACTCGACTCCAATACGATCCCGTATATAGTCATCCCAAGCACTTGGCAAAGGTCTTCCGCGCCGGGAGTAAAACTGGGAGATTTTGCCGTGATTCTCAGGAAGTCGACTGGCAAGATTTCCTATGCTGTCGTTGGTGATACCGGCCCGAATAGCAAGCTGGGCGAGGGATCCGTTGCATTGCATGAAGCGCTTGGAAACAATCCATTCATGATGCGCTATGGAAAACGTCGGGCAATGAAAGGCATTGGCAGCAGAGATGTTCTGTATGTCGTCTTCCCAAACAGCCACAAAAATGGCGAAGTAGTCACCAATCAACTAATCAATATGGAAGGAACCAAACTGCTTGAAGAATTCGGTGGCACACAAAGACTGCTGAAATGCAGTCGGTAATCTTGGCTTGGTAGTAGTATCCCCTACCAAGCAGCGTGCGAAGAAGCCGGGGATACGCAAGGCTTGTCCCGCCTCAGGCGGGATAGTGCGCAAGCGTAACCTGTAGCAGCCCATTCACGCGGTGAGACTCCCGATCTTCAATGTCTTTACGATCTATCAGAGCAGAAATAGGCTATGACAGCTTTATCGTGACACCAAGCTGATCACACAGAAATGCCCATTCATCCGCTGCTTCTTGGATCATCATGCGGGTAGAGCGACCTGCCCCATGACCAGCCTTAGTATGAATCTGAATCAACATCGGGCGCTTGCCCTGATATTTCTCCTGTAATGCTGCCGCGAACTTGAAGGAATGTGCAGGCACAACCCGATCATCATGGTCGGCAGTTGTCACTAATGTGGCAGGGTATTCAATACCTTCACGTAGGTTGTGCAAAGGCGAGTAACCCAGTAAGTAATTAAACATTTCCTCGCTGTCTTCACTGCTGCCGTAGTCGGATACCCATGCCCAGCCAATCGTAAAATGGTGGTATTTGAGCATATCCAACACACCAACATTTGGCAGGGCAACCCTAAACAAGTCAGGACGTTGTGTCATGCACGCCCCAACCAGTAAGCCACCGTTGGAACTACCAGCAATCGCAAGTTTGTCAGGGCAGGTATAACCCTTCGCAATCAAGTAGGCCCAGTAAGCACGAAGCTGTCATGAGGGGCCACATCTTTATCCAAACCCGGTAAGCACGAAGCTGCCATGAGTCATATCAGTATTTGCTAAAAGTACCCCCCATCCAACTGCTTGATAGTCTTCCTATGACACGCTAGGTTGTAAATCAGCACGCTAGCCCAGAGCATGATTTGTAACAACGACATACTGGAAGCTATGGAGTTGGTGGATACCAAGGCCCAAATGTAGGCCATCGAGAACGTGACAGGTAATGAGCTGGAGCACATTGATGCGAACGGAAACTCACCCTTTGATGAGGCGTAGGTGAAGGAAACCGGAGATAAATGCACAACGGAAGAATGCCTGTGTTAGGCGTTCAAGGAACATACCAGACCAGCCATGGGTGTTTACGCTGAGTGAAGCTTGTTTCCTTACGAGAATCTGACGGTAGGGAAAGGGCAATATCCGAAAATTTATCCGTATTTATTCAAATCTGCTCGGCATGGGGGTATTGGGGTATAGGAAGAAAAATAAGCAGGGGAGGTGGGTGTAATTCCCGCAAGTCACCCCCGCTTGCGTTCCACACGCTCCGTCACTTGTTCAGCCCATACCATGTAGCGCGGCCTTTGCCGTAACGGACAATCAAGCCTTTCTCTGTCAGCTCCTTGAAGCGATTTTTTAGTGTTGTTTTTAAGGTTCCCGTCAGTTCTTCGGCTTCTTTCGCGGTTATTCTGTGATGCTGTGACAAAAACTCAAGAATTCGCACGCTATCGGCGGGCAGGCCGTCCCAGCCTTTATTTTCCTCCATCTTCGTTACCAGGTGGTCTTTCTGCCGTTTCAGTGAGCGCAGGAAAAACTCTAACCATGGCAGCCAGTCGGGCCTTTCATCGTCAAGCGTGCCTTGTGTTCTCCGCAGGGCAAGGTAATAGCTGTTTTTGTTACGTTCAATGATGCTTTCCAGGGAACTGTAAGGCACATAGCTGTAACCGGCCTTGAGTAGCAGCAGGGTTGCCAGCACGCGGGATAGTCTACCGTTGCCATCCTGGAACGGGTGAATAGCCAGAAAAACGACGTTAAAAACGCCGACAGCAATCAACGGATGATAGGCTTTATCCTCCAGTGTTTCGGTTGTCCATTTCAACAGATCAGCCATAAGGCGAGGGGTATCAAACGGCGTAGCGGTTTTGAACACCACCCCAAGGCTGTGGCCGTCAGCGTCAAATGCTTCCACATGGTTATTCAGGGTTTTATAGCCGCCTCTGTGCCTCTCATCCTTATCAGAATACTGAAGCAACATGGAGTGCAACTGCTTGATGTAGTTTTCTGTTAGCGGAATGTATTCGTAGTTCTGGAAAATAGTTTCCATGACCCGTGCATAACCCGCTACCTCCTGCTCGTCTCTGGTTTTGAACGACTCTTTACCGATACGCCCCAGTAGGTTCCCCACCTCAGTATCTGTAAGCTTTGCGCCTTCTATGCGGGTTGAGGAGCCGATACTTTCAATAGTGGCGACATAGCGCAACTGCTCCAGCCTCTCAGGAGTCATGTTGTGCAGGATATTCCATCCCCCCTGGAACTTGTCGATTTCGGAGATTAGGTTCAGCATTTCCGTACTAATGGTGAGAGAGTGCGTTTTCATGATCTGGCCGATTAGCAAAAGTTTGTTGTCCGATTTTGTCCGATTTTGTCCGATTGTCAAGCCGTGCTTAGTTTACCGACAGAATAGTGGAGCAGGCAGGGATGGTATGTAAGCGCAACCTGTGCAGCCCGTTCACACACTGAAGCTCCTTTATACCTCTCATCCTTTGCTCTGAATAACACTACAAGCAACATCAGCTCCTATACTCACCCGGCAGACACAAATATCAAAATAGACAAGGAGAGTTTGTATATGAAGGTCACAATCCCTTTTATTCTGTTAACAGCCACCTTCTACAGCATTACAGCAGTAGCTGACGATACTTTGGAGTCCCACAAAGCGGCCTTGGAAACCATCCAGCAATTCGCCAGCCAGATATGCAACGATATACCGCTTGTCGGGAAATCAGAAAACATTGAACTGTCAGGATCAGCCAAAGTAGAACTGGAAAAGTTTCTGAAGAAATTGGCTGACATAGGCATTGAAGGCATCGGCAACTACCAGAGTACAGACTATACCGGTGTACTCCAGCAGGATCTGGCAGCACTTGCAGGCAAAAACATGGATTGTAAAATGGCCATGGTAGATAAACTGATCGACCGCTTTTTACCAGCAACCCCACCGGCTGAAGTAGTCAAACCGGGTAAGGGAACACCTCCGACATCAGAACAATCTCCAGCTAGCAGCGACTGGATACCAGCACAGGACAGCTATCAGCATAAAACTACAAGGGCTTATCTGTCAGCGTCGTCTCCGTCCAGCCCAACGAGAAAGGCCAGATCGAATGGACACTTCTTTTCAAGAATGAAGGTCAGAAGCATCATGACACCGGCTTTGACCTGGGCGATTCTTACGTCAATGACGACCAAGGCAAGAAATACAACGTAATTAGTGCCTCCATCCAGTCAGAGAAAGTGGTCTATATGCAACTCGGCATGAACTACCGATATACCTTCACCAGTGAAAAACCGGAAGTCGATGCCAAAACACTCAGTCTCTATCTGGACAACAGTCAATTAGCAGGAAAACACCCCATCATTAAAGCAAACAGGGGATAATCCACCCACAATTCACCGCCACACAATAAAACAGGGAACACCCCCATGAACCATTTCACTGCCATCGGCGTGCCGCTGTATTCAGAAGCAAATGTCTAGGACATCTTTACTGAGAAAGCACAACACCTGGTTTTTGTTATAGGGTTTGGGAAGTGGGGCAGGGGAGTGAAATCTGGTTCCAGTTCCATCAGGAAACCCATACCATCAGAAGCACCACCCCTGTATTCAAGGGTGAAACTGCTATGGCCATCCGTATCACCCATGCCATTGAAGACGATGAGGAACCACTGGAAGGGCTACTGCAAGGCTGTGTCAATCCACAGGCGAACGAGCCTGAAAGCGGTGGCTACCCGATGATTTCTCCCGGCTGGACAAGAGCCTGCGATCCTTGCTGGTATGTTTGTGGAAGAGGGCAATGCGCCTAACCCCACTGCCATGTTTGCCGGGCGGGTGCTGGAGAACAGGGAACTGGCCAGCTCGCTGGATGATTCACCGTTTTACTGGCTCTGGGTCAGGACGTATAACGGAGAGTATGACGTAGTGGTGTCTGCCGATATTGTTGATGGAGTGCTGGCCACCGATAGCATCGTTTCTGGTGTGTTCTGGCTGTGTGGACGAATGTCAGGCTAACACTGCGATGGGGCTTTGCCCCAAACCCCAAGGTATTTAAAACCAGGATGATGTTGTCGGGAAATGCCCTATAATCCCCCCATGAGCGAAACACCTACCACCTACCATACCGACAACGAGCTGGAGATTGCTCTCAAAGACCTTGAACGGATGCTCCGGGAGGTCACGGAAAACCCGGATACCAGCATTTGGTTACGCAAGGCGATAGTGGAGCTGTGGCAACGTGACAGCATCGAGGCATTGGAGGATCTGGCAATCCTGCAAACACTGCTGCAAGCCAAGAAAACATCCGACCTGCTGATGTTGGACCGTTGGGCAGAATCAGCTACCAAACACTGACAATTCCGTGGTAAGGGCAGGGTAATATACAAGAAAGGGCGATACGGCTAATTTTCTGGTTGCTCCTAATTTCCTGCTTGCTCGATACACTCGCAGCACTGATGGACATCAGCTTATAGTCTCTCGCTGACTATAGGCTACAATTATTCATTTATTTAATCATTAAACATCAATTGCTTAATGCTTATATAATTATGAAGCCTACTCGCAGAGACACTATAATATTCATTAAAAATAGAAGTGTATTACATGGCAATACGTCAAATATCCATTACCTCCCAACAGCGTGAGTATCAAGCAGCATCACATTATCCTGTTGCTAATGATTGGCGCTGGTGCAATTGTTCTCTATCCCACAGACTTTGTGTACTACACAACAATTAGAAAAGACGCATAAATTTGCCAATACCCATAGGAGAAGGAATCGAGGGTATTTCAAAAGCAAGAGGATAGACCCGTTTATTCTGACTGACACCGAAAATCAGGTCGCGAATTGCATCAATCTTGCCTCCCAAACCAGGACGTGCCAGGCGGGCACTGACTAGTGCCTCCCCAGTAATCTGTCCTGTGACAGGCAATGTTATGGTGAGTACCTGCTCCTGACCAATCCCATCCTTGCGATCAGGATTCTCGCGGAAGTCCCAACGAAGCATATTTGTTCCTTCGCCAGAACCTTGAACACGACAATGGTATTTGGCAAATTTCCTGTTTACCTCCATTTCTATTTTAGGATCCAAAGGTACAGGAAGACTGGTTACACCCAATTGTCCTTTGTGATTTAGCGTAAATTCCACAGGATTCGGGTCATCTATGCTGCGTGGTGCAAGATCAATGGCTCGTATCCCTTCAGGAGCTGATAAACGAAGCCTGAATTGAGCTGATGTGAATCTGGCTCCATCTCCAGGCTGGAATGTACAGACCAGTTGCACAATTCCACCTTGAGTACCTTCCAGTTCAATCGCTTCAATGGCTCGGCGAACCAGAAGTAATCTGCTGTCTTGCAAGTCTTCATCAGCAATAGCTTCAGATGAAGTTCCCATCTCTTCATCAGCATCAGGATCAGGAACAAGAAGAGTATCAATGAGTACGGTATCTTCTTCCGTCATGGTCATATTCCTTTATCGTCAATTATCGCCAATCACCATTAAGGACAAAAGGAGCCCAATGATAGGGACTCTCAAACCCCGGTGTATCTCGTACTTTCAGCATGGCCAGACGCAATGCCTGAGCTTTGTCGATGGTAGTGTTTGAATCCGTAAGCATGTCATAAAAATGCTGCATTGTCTGTGCTGCCGATGTCTGAGCGACTTTCCATAAGGTTGCAAGTACAGAGTTCGCACCTGCATACAGAAAAGCCGGAATCAACCCCAAGGGTTCATTCCCCGCAGCGATCACATTGACAGCACTTTGACAGGCCGCCAATGTAACCAGTCCAGCCCCAAGGTCAGGCAATGCAAATATCTCCCGTGCAGTCAATGAGCCGTCTGCAAAAACCAATAATGAGTCCAGTGGCTCGCACGCATTCTGCTCTGCATGTCCCTGGAAATGTATCAAATCGCAACCAGCAACCGTCTTTTTGAAGGCATCGCAGGTAACATCATCGTGGAACAATGCGGTTGTACCGAACATTTGTCCAAGATGGACGACGAGTTCCGCTGCCGCTGCCCTATCTCCACTAGGATCCCCAAACAAGGCAACACGATGTATACCTCTGTTGTTGCCACGCTCCAGACAATGCCGTAACACACTTAAACTGGGGCAATAGACCACAGGATTACGTACTAGTAAAGGCGCATTTCCCAGCTCCAATGCGTGAAAAGGTATTGCATGTAAAGGTCCAGCCGGAACAAAAATGATTAGTTCATCCGGTTGGCAAAATTCTTGTAAAGGTGTAATCAGGGGCGTCAGTTCACGCAATAGTTCCGGTGTATCACGTAATGTCAGCCGAAAGGTTTCTACTGACAAATTGTTGGCAACAAACTCCCCCACAGTATGAAGTGAAAGTGGTATCCTGGTAAGTTGCGGTTCTTGTCCATGCCGGACAGTCAGCATGAACAAATGATCACCAACAGACAACCAATCAACACAGATGCATGATGCAGCCATTGCAGGAGGCATCATCTCTGCCAAGTCCGACATAGTAGTGGCATGGCCCTGCCGCAACTCCAAGTATTCTGCCAGTTGGGGATCGTGTACCATTTTTGCCCACAATTTATTCATATCTTGGCGCAGGGCAAAACGGCTTTCAGGTGCTGCATTGTTGATATGTACCGCCAGTTCACGTTCCTGTAAAACCAGTCCGTAAGATAGCGGATGTTGCTCCAGTTCATCCATGATTCTTCGTGGCGGGGTAGAGCCCATACCTAGAAGATCGGTCAGAGAACGAGCCTTGGCTTTTTGCACCCAACTCCATACTTGTGCAGGATCGGGGCGCAACAGACAGAAAATCTCGTTCGCCAATTCGTAAATGCGCTGGCTTTTGGTAATTAGGGTATGTTTGCCCTGCTGAATCTCCGGTATGGAAGCACCAGCATTAAACTCCCGCCGAATTGCATCATAACGGTTCTCCCCTTCCAGTAGATGTGCGACGGCTGCATCCAGTAATTGTTCATGAATTTCACCTGAAACACGTACAGCAGCATTGGCATATAGGCGAGCAATCATGAAACGGGTATCAGCAGCCTGCCCCCGCATACCTGCCGAATCGTAATACGTCAGGGCATTTTGTAAGTGTGTTTCCGACTCAACAAAGTTAGGCATCAATTCCTGATTTGCACGATTGAGGAAAATCGCACCGAGAATATAGTGACAATTGGCAGCCTCCCTAGTTAGTCCTGCTTGCTGATAAATGCCAAATGCATCTGACCATGCACGGATAACACATTCTTCATCACCACGTCCTTGGCAAATCTGTCCCCGCAACTGTGTCAGATTACCGTGTCGTAGCGCAGCTTCCCGTGCTGGCAAATGCTGCGTCAATTCTACTGCTGCATCAATAATTGCTTCGGCTCCATCTAGCAATTCGATATTCCCGGCTTGCCCAGGTGAGTAAAAAAAACGTTCAATGGCAATTTGGGCAAGCATTTCCTGTTTACTGATAGCCGCAGAGAAGTCTCTCCGCTGTTTATCTTTTAGTATCCACTGTTCTAACACCTCTGTTGCTTCATCCCATGTTGTTTCCTGCCGAAACGAGGAAAGGTCACTGGCAAGTTTCATGGCTGCATCTGAAGCAGAATCAATGGCTTCAGCCTTCTCAAACAGGGTAAGTGCCTTGCGAGAGTGGAAACAGGCAGCATTCAGATCGTGAATGAATGAGTAGGCCGTTGCCAGCAACTGCTCATAACCTGCCGCTGTCATTAGTGGTGGTTGACCTGCAATAGCAGTCTGGGATAATTCAATGGCAGCACCGTAATCGTGGTAACGCATCAGCAAGTCAATCTGTGCTGTCAGGAAATTGTCCTTTATCAACCCCATACCGGTACTTTCGGCTAGTGTCATCATCTGCTGACGATAAGAAACAGCAGTAGAGATATTTCCTTTTTCATGGGCTAACTGCGACAGATCCATGAGGACATTCAGTACACCCCTGTAAAAATCAATTTGTTGGTAGGCATTCAAGCAGGCTTCCATCTCGTCTAGTGTGGTCAACTCACGCGCAATAGCCAGTTTGGCACGGAGTAACTGAATATCAATAAGCCCATGCACATGCCCTACCTGTCCATAGTACTGCGTAGCCGTATCCAGCAGCATAAGAATCTCTGGCGAAGGCATCTCTCTACCAAACAGTTCTTTGGCTTTATTGACACATACTTCTCCAGCAAATGCAGGTCTTCCCGCCATGACAGCCATATCCACCACTTGTGTCATCGCCGCCATACGAGCTTCTGATGTAGGCAAATATTCTGCATAGGTGAGCCAAGCGGCAAGTGCCCCATCTATTTGTCCAGCCTGTTCCAGTTGCAGAGCAATCCCCGGAAGTCGGTCCCTCGCCTGATCCCGCTCTTTATCACTGGCCTCATGGTAAATGGCTGCTATTAGGATAATACGGCTATGAATCCGTTCTGCTTCTGCCATCTCTGCCGGACTGACAGACATATTCTGAATTCTTCCAAAAGCGGATTGGGCTTCTGCCAGTGCTTCCCGAATAGCGACATATCGGAAAATTTTCAGTGCTGCTGTTTCTATATCCAGAATCAGGTTCTCTCCAGGAGTTGCCTGTACCAAATCAACACAGGCCAACGTGATTTCTGCTTTGGCAGGGTTTCCCTGCCGCAAGAATGCACGAGCCTGCTCCAGAACGACTTTGGGCAATCTGCCAATCCCTGGAGGCAAATTATCGGCGTAAGATACGGCATCTTGATACGCTCCTCGACGGACATATGCCTGTATGGTTTCCAGAACCTCATTTATATCCATGATTACCAACCAGTGACTTACTTATGGAAAACAGTTATAGCATTATTTACACACCATAGATGCCCAAATCCTCCCAGCATCAACCTAAACGGCTGCAATAACTGACTCACCACATTCATGAACGGGTCGGCTGCGGTATAGATCTGCAATAACTACCGGACACCCCAAAATGTGAGAGATTGAGAAGTCCGGTAGTAGGGAGCCAAGTCACTACAACTACAAGCAAAGGCAAACACTGGTAACTTGGTGCATGAAATCACGTACTTCAGAAAATCACACCAAGTCACAGAGGTTTTCATGGCCTCCGTTAATCTCCTCACCATCTTATCAGTTTAGCGATATGGCAGATTGCCATCATGGTAAACCCTAGGTTATATCTATGCGCTTTTACAGGTAATTTTTCATCTTGCTCTTACGTCTGTTGATATTGGTTATATTCAGTATTACTGAACAACTCCAATGGAATATAAAATCACCAAAATGGTGCGCAATGTTTTTCATGTACCCCTATAGTTATATATAAAAACAGAACATGTTTGTATAATCTTGTGTCGTACAAAACATCATGCACCCTGATCAGGAGGCGTCCTTATGGAATACAACGATACTGTTGTTCTATCCAATAAAGGCTTTCATATTGATAAAAACCTAATGTTACCCATAGGAATTCAGTCTGGCTATCGTCTTTGGGGAACTTATGAGAGTGGTACTGAAGGGAATAATACATTAATAATTTCCTCTTTACCTCACGCTGCTTGGGGTGGTCTTCTGAGGATCAGAATTCGATTAAAGAAAGACACAAACCTAAAAAGCGCAATCCAACTATTCTCGAAAGTATTAACCTCATCAGAGGAAAGAAAAAACAATCCTATTAATACTGATAAAATCTCACATGTTAATATATTGTCACTTAATACAAGTATAAGCATGGATTCTCATTATATACTGAGTTTGATAATAGAACTCCCGGAATTAAGAACATCTAAAGACAAAGATAAAGAAAATAAAAAAACCGTTAATGAACTAGATAGACTGTATGAGGAAAGATATAGCCTTATTGTTAAAATAGGCAAAGAAACAGAACTAAATGTTAAGCAGGGAGAGTTAAAAGAACTTTTATATACTCGTTTAGGATTTACGCCAATTGAAGTTAGCCCGATAAAGTCTCTTCTCAAAGAGAGCATGACTGAGTACAGAAAACCAATTAGATTATTATATAAGACAGAGGGAATGATCCTACAGCCAAATTCAAAAATTGACATGGATTGTATTCTTTACAAGAATAACATGGAAGACGAAACCTCGCCGAACCAAACAAAAATACTCGACATATCTGACAAGCAAAAACCCATCTCATTGTTACATATAGCTATATTTGATCCTCTCAGTAAAATAATCAGGTTGCAACGCATAGATGAAAGCAGAGAATCACTATACAAAATAGATATAGAATATACATACAACTGTAATAGAACCGTGTCCATTGCAACAGAGAAAACATCTTGTGATATTTGTAATATCTTAGAAAGCATACAAGAACGTGATAATGAAAGAGTTATCACAATGAAAAAGACGATTACTCGATACTCGCGAGCAGATGAGACAAGGTTAATTACTTTATTGATGAAGGTTGGTGGTTATCAAAGCAAGATGTCAGCCGAAGAAATCCGTAACAGATTGAAAAGTAGAGAGCATAATAAACTCACGATTCAACAAATATCCCAACGAAAGGTATTCATTTCACTACGTCATTCTTTTAAAGAGGATCACTGGGATTTTATAGAGGAAACACTGTTTGAATATGGATTACAAGCAATTACAACAGAAGATAACACAGAAAAAAGTATTACCGAGAGGGTAATTAATGATATGAAACAGTCATCTGCTTGTATTCAGATATACTCAATTTGCCGAGATTCAGAAAAAAGACTTAAGTTAGGTGACAGGAAAGTAACTCTGGATATTATGGCTGCTGACTGGCTTCTGTTTGAGTGGGGAATAGCACGTAGTCTTGGTTTGGATCCTGTTGTCAGAATGTTGGACACAACTCATATTGAAAAATCGGAATGGGAAAAACACCTTAGAATGGATAGGGATGGATTTCTTGAATCGTTCCAAACTTATACCAATCATAATTCAAAAGACCATTTTCGTTATATCTTTAAAAAAGTAGCCGAAGAAGTAGCAAAACAAGTTTACAGAAGTCATCCTCCTTTTGTGAAATAGCAAGCTGCAATATTATTGTGAGTATATTCTGTCAGTTTATTTACTATCGCCAAATGTAATTGATGCGTTGATAGGTCGTGAATATCAAATTTATGCTGTTTGCCACTTGGCTGGCTATTCATAATAAAAATCAAAAACACACTGCACGGATAATACTGAAGATTAGTTCAGGAATTACCAGCTCCCACAAATTATTCCGTATATGAGATTGATATGGCTCTTTTGATTCCTCTTTCCGACGTACCAGAATAGCAATCACTTTGGCTTCAATACAAACCATGTGTTCCGGGTTCTGGAAATGGCTGGACAGACGCCCTACATTCTGACCATGCTTATCTTGCAACATCCACTTGCCATCCTGATGACACAGACTCAATACATCCCCGGTTGACAAGGCAGCAATCGCCTTATGAACAGGTTTATCCACCCCATACCGACCCGCAAAATCAAGATCAACCTCATTCAAGGAAAGTTGGTGATAGTGCCGCTCCATAACAGGGGAAACTGGCGGAATAGCAACAGGTGAACGGATCAACAGGGCAGGGGAGGCAGGTAGCCTGTCAAGCAACGGATGTCCCCGGCTGAAACGTGCCAGCAATAACGTCTGTCTCGCACGGGTCATTGCCACGTAGTACAGCCTCCGGGCGGCATCCCGGTCTTCATTTTTCCCAATCTTCTCCCACCCACCATCCAGTACGGCAACATGCTTGAACTCAAGCCCCTTGGAACGGTGGGCAGTCATCAATAACAAGCCTGTCTGACGACGGCGGATTTCCCGTCCCCATTCTGCCAGCCAATCCAGAAAATGCTCGGTAGGTAGCTCTTCACCACCTGTTTCTAGGGCATAGGCATCTATTGCCTCATGTAACAACTGCCACCATTGCCCCATTGGATGTTGTGCCAGCCATTGTTGCAACTGTACTGCACTGACCAGCTTGCCTGCCTCATGGCGTAACCAGCCAACCAGTGTCTGGGTTTCCCGCAACCGCCAGAATTGGGCACTTTCCTCGTCAGCCATCTGTACAGGAATACCTTGCCACTCACAGTATGCCCTGATTGGTTCCAGATATTTCCATTCGCGGGCAATCACGGCACATTGATCCCAGCGCCAATCCGGTGTCAGGCTCGCCAGTCGCTGGAACTCACCCATGACAGCCAGAGCCTGTTCCACAAGGTTATCGCCTACCGGAAGCACTTGCACCCGTCCCTGACCAACCCTGTCTAATACCTGCCACTCCCCACCAGATGGGGCTTTGCGCCTTCCCCGGTCAATGCTGATCGGGTTATCCACTTTCATCCGGTTGCCCGCAGGCTGGATAAGCAGGTTTGCAGCATCAATGATATGGGCGGTAGAGCGGTAGTTGTCGGTCAGGAAGGACGGCTTGGCAGCATAGTCCTGCTCAAAACGGCGGATGAATTCAACCGATGCTCCGTCAAAGGCGTAGATATTCTGGTCATCATCCCCCACCGCAAACAGGCTGAGTTTCCCATCCTCATCCTGTACCGCGCGTCCGGCAAGGGCAGCAATCAGCTCGTACTGTTCAGGGCCAACATCCTGATATTCGTCCACCAGTATCCAGCGGAATCCTGCCAGCAAGCGTTCACGCTGTTCATCGGCCTCTTCCGGCGGCAACCCTGTCCCGTTCAACAGGGAAACCGCTTGTTGGAGGATTTCCCGGAACACATCCCCACCCACTTGCTCATGTTTATGCAGGCGTTCGGAGAAACTTGCCCCCACCAGACGCATTGCCAAGGCATGACAAGTCAGCACGGTTACACCTTTGGCATCATCACCAATCAACCCGTTCAGACGTTTGCGGATTTCCACCGCTGCGTGCCGGTTATAGGCCAGTGCCAGAATACCCCGTGGATTTTCCCGCCTGACCCGCACCAACCAAGCAATGCGGTGTACCAGCACCCGCGTTTTGCCTGATCCCGGCCCCGCCAATACCAGCACATTGGTTTGCTCCCGGTCGTCCGTCACGATACGCTGCTGGATTGGGTTATTCAGGTCTTCCACAATCTTGCGCCATGATTCAGGGGTGGTCTGGCGGGCAAGCTCCTTTTCCTGGTCAGGTAGCCAGCGGTTGAGGAAAGCATCCCGTCCCAAACTGAAATAGTCCATCGACAAACGCAAAGCATCCGCCATGGTTTCAAGGCCACGCTGCACATATTCCGCCATGATGTGTATCTGCAATACTTGCTCGTCGTAATGCAACTGGAGTGGGGTGAAATCGGCTTTGCTGAAATTACGCCGCTCTTTCCCCAAATGGATGGTCATGGCAGGACGAAAAACTGCCAGCCCCTTATTGAGACGGATGACTTCTTGCTCATGCAACCACAACAGTGCACGATCCATAAGTCGGGATGGCTCCCTGACTTCGGCGCAAAGCATGATGTCAGCCTTGATGGCAGCCAGTAACTTGCCAAGGGTGGTTTCTGCCAGCAGGTCAGTTCCCCGTGTTCCAGCGGGCAGGCATGACAACAGGTGTTGCAACAGGTGATTCGCAGCCACCCGCCGTAATTCAGCCGTCTTGATCAGGTCAGGCCACTTCCGCAACAGATGGACTTCTAGCGTGTCTGCATCTATGCGTCTGACCCGCACACTGCCATTGCCCCCGTCATCACCGCGCCCGTCATTGGCAAGGCTGCGGATAATGCGCCCCAACCTCTCCGGCAGGGCGGAGGGATGCCCTGCATCTTTCAGCATCTGGGAGGCAACCCGCAGATGCAAGATGGAATTTTCCATCTTGACAACTTCAGGATACTCTGAGCGCATTTTATCAAGCAGAGCTTTCTCCAAGGCTTCTGCTTCGGCAAACCGCTTGCGGGAAGAGCGATCCACTCCTGTATGGACAAACGTGGTCAAGGCTGTGTCATTGCTGGCAAGACCAAAGTGTTCCAGGTCGTGCAGGGCTTTGCGAACAGTCTCCGTTGTCAGTCCAGACAACCCCATCAGTTCATCCGTGGAAATACCATCGTCGGCATCCGCACTGATAATGGCTGATACCAAAGCCAGTAACTGGCGGCGATAGTCTTCCGTCAAGGCAGTTTTTTCCAACCGTTCCCGCGCCTGTTCAAGGGATGCCACCCGCAAAGAGGAAGGGAATACCTGCACCTGGTTTTCTTCACGGGTCAGCAGGGTAGCTTCTTCCAGCCAGGATATGGCAGTACGCACACGGGTATCATCGCTGGTGGAATCACGTTCAAATTGCCCTTCTTCTTCTGCCGCCAATATTTCCCCGGTCGTGGCCACCACCTCCCCGCCAAGCTGTTTTTTACGGTCAATGTTGCGCAGGGATTTCAGGATCGCCTGGATTTCGTTCCGGGTCAGGCGCGAACGCGCCGACATGCCAAACTGACGCTCCACGTCTTCCAGCGTATACAACAAAACGCAACGGGCAGCCTGCCGGTCACGTCCAGCACGTCCAGCCTCTTGCAGGTAGTTTTCCAGTGAGCCGGGGATGTCGGCATGGATGACAAGCCGCACATCCGGTTTGTCGATCCCCATACCAAAGGCATTGGTAGCAGCGATGACCCGCAGTTCTCCCCGGATAAAGCGCTCCTGCACGGTCTTTTTGTATTCAGGGGACAGGTTGGAATGGAAATGGTCGGCGGTCATACCCTTGCTGCGCAGGAACTCGGCAATCTCCTCCGTGCGGCGGCGGGTCGCACAATACACGATGGCCCCACCCGGTTTGTCGGGTGGCAGGCACTCCATCATCACCTGATACACATGGGCAAATTTCGTTTCAGGGGAGGTCGGTACAACATCAAATGTCAGGTTGGTTCGGCTTGCACCACCATCAAACAGTTGCAGCTCAACCCCGACCTTTTCCCGAAAATAACCGATGATGTCTTCCACTACTTCCGGTTTGGCGGTGGCGGTCAGGCACAGTACCGGCGGGACAACTCCTTCGCCTGCCTTGGTGCGGATGAACCTGCCCACGTAACGGTAGTCAGGCCGGAAATCATGTCCCCACTTGGAAATGCAGTGCGCCTCGTCCAGTACCCACATGCCGATCTCCCGCTGCTCCAGCACCTTGCGCAAGGTCTTGCTGCGTAGCTGCTCTGGGGCAATCAGCAGGATGCCCACATCCCCCAACCGCACCCGGTCAAGCACATCTGCCCGTTCCGGCATGGACAACAGGCCATTGATGGCAGCGCAGACCGTGATACCCCGCGCTTCCAACCCTGCTACCTGGTCAGCCATGAGTGCCACCAGCGGGGAAATCACCAGGGTCAAAGCCCCTGTCTTGTCAAAACGGGACAGGGCAGGGAGCTGGTAACAGACAGACTTGCCTGTTCCGGTAGGCAAGATACCCAATACGTGCTTACCCCCCATTGCTGCCTCGACAATGGAGCGTTGTAACGGCTTGCCATGCTGGTCAGCAGGTTCAGGACGGAAATCCGGGATGTGCTTGAACCAGCGGTTCAGTTCCCGCTTCGCATCGTGCCGTTCCCTGCACCATTGGCAATCAGGGTCATTACAGGCAGTGTCCCGCAATTGCCTGATCATTTCGGCGGCTTGCGGGAACTGATGGCGCACCCACGGTGGCATTACCGAATTGCCTCCCGCCACTGAAAGCCATGCCATTGCGTAAGCCAATGCCCATCCCTGCGTATCGGCAGTTTCCAGAAGGGTACGGCTATGGGTCTGGCAGGCTTGGCCTTGCAACAACCTGCCAATAACCTCACGGGCATCCGCATCATCGGGGCGAGGTTGGCGGCGGATAGCCGTAAAGAGTGCATCAAATCCAGCCCCTTGAGCACCTACGGTTGTCAGCCAGTGCCAAGCCAACAGGCGGTCTGGGGCTGTTTCCCGTAATGCCATGAAAGCCCGGCCCTGATCCTGAAAAATCTCCAGCGTCAACCGCGCATCCAGTTCAGGGTCATTGATCTGGCAACGTTTCAGTTGCCCATCCTGGTAGTGTTTGACCAGATGGTGGTAAGGGTTACGGGGAAATGCCAACGGGTTCAGGCAAAGGGTATCAATGGCAGGGAGCTGGAGCAGTTTCAGGTCAGGCTTGGCTGCTTGCAGATGGGGAATGTCGAACGCAATCAGGTTATGCCCCAGTAACAACGATAACCCGGCAGCAAAGCCATCAAGGCGGGGCAGGGCGGCAAGCACCTCACCTTTCCCGTGGGTCAAAGCCAGCCCAGAATCGCCACGCACGGCGGCAAACTGGTGGATACGGGCATCACGCCGCCCCACTTCCAGATCCAGGGACAGGCAGCGGGTAATAAAGCCGGATGTTTTTGGCAGTTCACCGTCCCGATCTGACATTTATTCCCTTGTTAATATGGTAAATATTTACCCTAATCATAGGCATTTCAGATACAGGGGGCAAATCTTGTCGCTGGAAGGAAAAAAGGCAGCATCAACCTTAAAGACTGGATTAGCCGGAAAATATCACGTAGCGTGTGTGGATCAGAAATACTGGGGATTCAGCAAGCACCATGATTCTTCCTGACGCACAGGTATCAGTCCCGTCACATTGCGCAAAATGAACAGGTTGATGTTGGTTTTCCATCAGTGACTAGCCGAATGTGCTGGCAGCTTGGTACACCAACAGCTTGAAGTGGAAAACACCATCCCCGTATACGCCGACTGCATAAGGGTTGCCTTGGACTTACCATAAACATTTGAGTTACAATGTATCGCATTAGTATCAGGAGTTTCTGCCATGGCAACAACAACCATGATTCATGTCCGGCTGGACGATAGCCTGAAAAAGGATGCTTCTACGGCACTGGAGGCAATGGGGCTGTCATTGTCCGATGCCATACGTGTTTTTTTGACCCGTGTTGCTGCTGACCAGAAGTTCCCCTTTGCTTTGGAGGTTCCCAATGCTGAAACCCGCAAGGCAATGGAAGAAGCGCGGGTCATTACCAAAGCACGTTTCGATAACCAGCAAGGTCTGTTAGATGCCCTTGACCACGAATGACAAACGGGCATCCATGCCCCGTGCCTGTGACTACACCAAAACCTTCCATAAAGACTGGCAACGCCTGACCCGTTCCGGGCGTTACAACATGAAACAGTTGAAAGAGGTCATGTTGCTGCTGATTGCCAATAATGAACCATTGGGAGCAGAGTGGAAGGATCATGCCCTGACCGGGAACTGGGATGATCACCGTGAATGTCATGTGGGCGGTGACTTTCTGCTGATTTATCGCCTGGAACAGCAAGGCAAACAGGAAATGATTGTTTTCGTCCGCGCAGGCACTCATGCAGAACTGTTTGAGTAGCCCAAACCAGCAAACACTTTCTGTCAGGTATCAATATAAAAAGAACACTATATTATGTATTATCATCTAATAGCGTTAGTATAGTGACATTATGGATAAGCAAACAGATCGACGCACCGCTATCATCTTCCCCAAACAACAAAAAGTTCTGCGTACTTTGGGGGAAAACATCAAGCTGGCACGCAAACGCCGCCAACTTACCCAGAAGTTGATCAGTGAACGCACTGGCATCAGCCCTGTTACGCTACGCAAAATCGAGGCGGGTGATGCAGGCGTTTCCATCGGTCATTACCTGAGTGTGCTGGCAGCGTTGAATTTGGCAGAAGACCTTGCCTCCGTTGCCCGTGATGATGAGTTTGGACGTAAGTTGCAGGATGCCAAGCTACTGGGCAGTGGCAATAAGGGTGCAAAGTGAATGGAAACCACTATCCTCGTATACGCCAACTGGGTATTGCCCGATGGTGATGGATCATCGACCCCACAACGGGTTGGCACACTGACCTCTACCTTGGTCAGGAACAAGGAACTGTTTAACTTCCAGTATGCCCCCGAATGGCTGAATTCCCCTTACGCACTGCCCATCGACCCGGAACTGCACCTGTTTGCAGGTCGTCAGTTCAGTGAAGACCAGAATTTCAGGGTCTTTCTGGATTCCTGCCCTGACCGTTGGGGTCGGTTGCTGATGAAACGCCGTGAGGCAGCGATAGCCAGAATGGAAGGTCGTCGTGCCAAAGTATTGCTGGAAACTGATTACCTGCTGGGGGTGCATGACCAATACCGTATGGGTGGGTTACGTTTCAAGCGCGATGCGGCTGGCCCGTTTCTGGATAACAATGACAAACAGGCTGCCCCACCGATAAGCTCCCTACGGGAGCTGGAATACGCTGCCAAACAGGTAGAAGAAGACCACCCCAGCGACGATCCTGATTACCTGAAATGGCTGTTTATGCTGATTTCACCGGGTTCATCCCTGGGTGGAGCCAGGCCCAAAGCCTGTGTCATTGACACGGACAATGCACTCTGGATTGCCAAATTCCCCAGCCGCCACGATGACTACGACATGAGTGCATGGGAGTTTGTAGCCTACCAACTGGCACTGGAGGCAGGCATCCAGATGTCAGAATCACGCATTCAGCGATTCAACAGCCCCTACCATACCTTCCTGACCAAACGTTTCGACCGCAAGGGAATCCAGCGCCTGCACTTCACCTCGGCAATGACCCAACTGGGTTATTACGATGGTGACTATGAGGCCAGTTACCTAGAGTTGGCAGAGTTCATCACCTTCCACGGCGCACAAGCCCAGCAAGACTTGGAACAGCTTTGGCGGCGTATTGTCTTCAATATTGCGGTATCCAATACCGACGACCACCTGCGTAACCACGGCTTCATTCTGGGCAGACAAGGCTGGTGTTTGTCCCCAGCCTATGACATTAACCCTGTCACACCCGCCCACGGCTTGCACCTGAATATCACCGAATCCGACAACCAACTGGATTTTGCCTTGGCAATGGAGGTGGCAGACTATTTCAGGCTCAGACCAGCCCGTGCCAGATCAATCCAAGAGGAGGTGCGCCACAGTGTCAGCCACTGGGCAGACAAAGCCAAACTGCTGGGCATCAGCCGGACGGCACAAGAGCGGATGGCGCAAGCCTTCCGCTTCTGATACTTACCAGTCCCTGCAAGGGTCTGGCTCCCGCCAAGCGTAGCGCGGAACAACAGTTGTGAGGCACGAACATCTGTTTTGGAGTCCCCGGCGCAGCACCGTGCAGCCCAACCAGCGGGCAGGGCAGTATCCAGCTCCGCCGCAATACGGCCTCACGTAGTGAGACCTTAACTTTCCCCGCCCAAAATCCCGCCACTCTCCAGCAGCAGGACAAAGCAGGACAGGGTAGCGGTCTACAACAGGCCACGTTCAGCAAATGACACCACCGAATCCCCGACCACAAAATGATCCAGCACCCGCACATCAATCAGGTGCAGGGCATCTTTGAGTTTCTGGGTAATGCGCTCATCGGCCTGGCTGGGTTCCGGCACGCCTGAAGGGTGATTGTGCGCAAATATCACCGCTGCGGCGTTATGGTACAGGCAGCGTTTCACCACTTCGCGGGGGTATACGCTTGCCCCGTCAATCGTGCCATTGAACAGCTCCTCAAACGCAATCATCCGGTGACGGTTATCCATGAACAACACGCAAAACCGCTCTGATGACAGGTCACGCAAACGCGAACTGAGGTAAAACCGCACATCATCCGGGGCAGACATGGATTCTCCCCGTTGCAACTTCTCACCTAGCCACCGTTGGCACAGTTCCAGCACTGCCCGTAATTGCACATAGGTCATCTGGCTGACCCCCAATGCCCGAAAGTCCTCCTCATCGGCAAGGAACAATTCCCGTAATGATTGGAAGTTAAACAGTAACGTGGTGCGTGCCAGCTCCACGTTCTCCCCCATGAACAGGCTGAGCAATTCAGCATCCGACAAGGCATGTGAACCCTTGCCCAGTAATTTGTAAGCCGGTGTATCAAAGACCGGGATTTGTGGTTTCCTTTCCAGTGTTTTCATGTTTTCCGTCCTCTCTAAAAAAATCAGGTCACTGCCGCCTGGCGGCGATGCCCTTCGGCGAGAACGGGGGTAGCGGCATCCATGATGGACGGTGGGGAGGGGGATCACCCGGTCTGCACAAGCGCAGCGCGGAAGATTGGGGATACCCCACCGTCCACGTAGCCTGTCATGGAAGCAGCGGGGGGCAGCGCCCCGAAAGCACCAACACCCAGCCAGTCCCGACCACGGGTCTGGCTACCCGAATCCAAGCGGAGCGCGGAAAAACCTGGGTGAGGAACGAACCGTGGTTTGGGAGGCATCAGGGATGAGGAGGGCTAAAGTCCCGTAGGGATGTAGCGCAGCGGAACCCGTAGCAGCCTGTCCCGCAGGGGATGCACTTTGCATAGCAAACAACCAGCAATGTAGGGATAATCGGATAACGCCTTCTCAGGACAGCACAGGAAAACCGGGTATGATTGAAGAGCCCGTCGATGTACACGAGTACCTGACCAAGGTAGAGGTTCCCACAGCTCCTCCTATGCCTATCTATCCCGGTGGATGTTCACGTAGTCATGGCAACCTGCAACGTATCAGGCAACACTATGATGGCATCCTGGCTACCGTGCTGACCGAACCGGATAGCCTTGTGCGGATGAAGAAACTTTTTTATCTGACAACAGAAGCACGCAACCAGTGGGAGTTCTGTGGCTGGCAGGGTGAGCAGATCCTGCCCCACTTGTTGGCAATTCCCCCAACTGATGCCATCCTGAGTTACCTGACACACTATGCAGTATCAGGGCTAGAGGGGTGGTTGCTGGCAGAAAAAGTGCTGGAACGCCTCCTTGCAATAGATGATGACATTCCCCTGCATTGCCCTGCTTGTGGGGATCCGCTGGCAACCAGCCTGAATATCCGTCAATACGAATGCCGTGGTTGCCATGCCATCATTCTTCCTGCCGATTTTGGGGAATCCCAATGGTACAAGTGTCATTGTGGCAAAATGACGCACACTTCTGATGAACTCTTGATCTGCGATTGTGGGACGCAATACACCCATAAACGGCTAGAGGAGCTGCAAGCCCAAACAAGACAGCGGATGCTCAAGGAACGAATAGTCCAACGTCTGGTCGCTGAAGGGTTGCCGGAAACGGCACTGGATGAATGGCACGGTTTGCCTGGCAAGGTAAGAGAAGGGCTGCGTACCCTGTTTGACCGTCATTAACGCCCACACGGCAATTTCGGCAAACCTGTATCCATCAAGATTCCTCATTTTACTGATAGGCACAAGGCAGGTAACAACCTGCCCTGTACTTACCGAATCAGGCAGCCAACTGCCATCCTGACCGTTCCCAGTCATTCAGGTCATCGGTCAGACCTACCAACCATTGCAGATCACTCAACATGGCAGACAAGCGTTGTAGCTCTTGCCATGCCTCACGCAAATCACGGCAAGGTAGCTCAGAGACAGGGATAATCAGGGTTTTGTCATACTGCTGACGGATATAGGCCAAATGCTGGTTCAGCGTAACCCGCATCAACCAGATTTCTAGGGCAGTCAAATCCTGAAAGCTGGGAAAGTCTTCTGCCAGTTGCTCCAGCACAGGCAGCGACAAAAGCTGGATACGCTCTTTCAGGTCAGTAGGCAGCGCACCAAATCGACGGTTTGCCTGCCATTCGATGCGTTCAAGACGCTGGTGTACCTTGTAGGTTTGCAAGCGTTGGGCAAGTGCAGGGGAAATGCTATTAGGCAAAATAGAATTGGAATGAAAGGACATTACGTTTCTCCTAGACACAAGAAGGCCGTAACCCCGGTTGGGGAGACGTTAAACGGCCTATTACTGCGTCATCGGAAACGTGACATGGGGAAATAGCATTCCTGTTGAGATAACAGGCTCAAGATTAACACGTAGATAAACTTCATAAAAGTCTGCACCACCCCACAGGCTGGAGTCTTGCCCCGATCCCAAGGTATTGGCAACAAAGATGATGGTTATCATGTACATGAGCAACCTATAAAACCGTACTAACCAACAGTTGCCTTTTATCAGCCAAATATTTCTGCTTGCCCATTCATTGCCTACAGTGGCACACAAAAATTACGGGAGTCCCTTTTGCACAATAACCTTCTACACATTGGCTGGCTTGCCTGCCTCCTATGCCCATCTGTACAGGCGGATAATGTCACCACCATCACTGTCCCCCTCGACAGCACGATTAACCAAACCTACACCTGCAACCTGGAAGGGCAGGTAGTGAAAGTCAGCGATGGTGACACCATCACTGTGTTGGACAGCAGCAAAACCCAGTACAAGGTCAGACTGGCAGGCATTGATGCACCGGAGAAAAAGCAGGATTTCGGCAATGCTGCCAAGAAAGCATTGGCGAGGAAGGTGGCGGAGCAAACAGTTTGTGTTTCTTGGCACAAGAAAGACAAATACGGGCGGCTGGTAGGGAACGTATTGGTCGGCAACCAGCTAGCCAATATACAGATGATTCAGGAAGGCTTTGCCTGGCACTACAAGAAGTATGCAGGGGAACAGACGGCGGATGAACAAACCGTGTTTGCCCAAGCCGAGACCAGCGCACGGCTGGCAGTCATTGGTCTGTGGTCACAACCGTACCCGGTTGCCCCTTGGGATTGGCGTGACGGGCAAAAACAGTCTCCAGCAAGACAGACTCACCAACAGCCTGCTGCCGCTGACAAGTTGCAGGCAAACAGCAGTTTTACCTGCGGTGAAAAGCGGTTTTGTACCCACATGGATTCCTGTGCTGAGGCAACTTTTTACCTGACCCAATGTAGCCTGTCCCGGCTGGATAAGGATGGGGACGGAATTCCTTGTGAAAGCCTGTGCAAACGCTAAGGCTGCCTAATCAGGCCATACCTGAAGCTCAATCGTGCCAGTGTTGTTCCCGTAGGCAAATGCAGCATCATTGGCGAACACCCACAGCCGCCCGCTGGCAGGTGCAGTGAATGTCCCCTCAATTCCCATCCTGATGGGATGGGACATGGCCTTGTCCACCACCCCGATGAGCTGAAACCAGTGGGCAGAAGGTACACGCAGCATCCAGCCAAACAGCCACAACATCCATCTTGAGTAACCATTGGCATCACACACGATGTACCAGTCTTGCCATGAGCCGGTGGCACGGTAACGGTACTGCTTGCCCTGTATCAGGTCAGTACCTGTGTCATTCCACTTGAGCCTACTGTCTACCGTTACCATGACCACCATCCCCATTCATTACTGTGCAGTGCCATCCGGTTGGGGTTGCCCCGCCAGAATCCAGGATGCCTCTTCTTGATTCAGCGGCATCAGGGCAAACCCACCACCGGTATTCCCAAAGGTAACAACCTTCCCTTTTTTGCCCGGCATCAGATAATAATCCGCTGATGCATCCAACAGGCGGCGGTAGCTGGCTGCTGAAATCGGGAGGTAAGGGTACTGTAACTTGCGCACCTCCTGATGAAAATCATCGCATGTTCCTTTCAGGGGTTTTAACTTGCCAATAGGGTAATAATAGCGGCGTTTCATACATCATCCTCCCCATGCAAGGTGTCATAAAGCTCCTGATAAACAGCACCACCCACAATGTCTGCAAACAGCGGGGCATCCAGCCCCGTTGCCCTGACAAGTCTCAATATCTCAAGCAAGGCAGTATCGGCACGAGTCGGGTACGGCTCTTCCATCTGCTGCGGAGTGACACGTACTTCCAGCAGACCAATCAATTGCGCAATCAAGTCTTCCATCGGTTTTCTCCTGTCAAAAGCCATTACAAACGGGTAAGGCGTGGACAGGAAACCTGCTGTTTGCCTGCTTACTGTCCCCATCATTCGCCTTACAGCCGCCTGACGGCTATGCCCTTCGGCGAGAACGGGGGTAGCAGCATCCATGATGGACGGAGGGGAGGGGGATCACCCGGCCTGCACAAGGGAACGGAAGTGAGTGCGGAAGGTTGGGGACACCCCACCGGACACGTAGCCTGTCATGGAAGCAGCGGGGGGTAGTGCCCCAAAAGCACCAACACGCAGCCAGTCCCGGCCACGGGTCTGGCTACCCGCACCCAAGCGGAGCGCGGAAAAACCTGCGTGAGGAACGAACGGTGGTTTAGGAGGCATCAGGGATGTAGAGGGCGAAGGTCCCGTAGGGATGCAGCGCAGCGGAACCCGTAACAGCCCGACCATCAGGGGATGCACATCCACCCACGCAGCGCAAAAACCTATAAACAGCCCGACACACTAACCTGAAAACCATACTTTCCTAAATGCATCCGTGACGACATAATTTCTGTAACTTTCCGTTCATAAACAACTGTTATCACTTCATCGGGTTTACACTCACACCATCCGAAAAATAAGACTAATCTCCCGCCGTCCATCTGTTTTCTCGGATAAAGGGCAGACGGGCATAGGGCATCCACTCAACCCCAGGAACAGCCCACACCACACAAACCCTGATTAACCTGCACAAGGAGACTAAAACAGTGCCGCACTATGCCCGCCATTTGTCCCGCCTGAAATCCCCCCTGTTGTTTGCCCTGCTGATGCTGGCTGGTGCTGATGCCTTTGCTGCCGGTGGCGGTGGTGGCGGCCTGCCGTGGGAAACCCCGCTCCAGAACCTGCTGGCATCCCTGACCGGTCCAGTGGCACAGGTGCTCGGCACAATCGCTATTGTGTTTGTCGGTCTTGGCTTGGCCTTCTCCGAAGGTGGTGGCATCATGCGTAAAGCTCTCTGGGTGGTGTTTGGCCTATCCATCGCTTTTGCCGCAACCACTTGGGGATTGGCTTTCCTCGGTTTTGGCGGTGGTGCAAACGTATGAGCCAACGGCAGGCCAACCACCCCGAAGGCTATGAAGCCCCTGTCCACCTGTCACTGGTGGAGCCGGTGCTGGTGGCTGGCCTGCCACGCACGGTGGGGTTCATTTACTGGACTATCACGGCTGCCCTGACCATCGGGATGCACCAGTTGTGGATTCTCCCGGTAGCCATGCTGGGGCATTGGGGGCTTGCCCGCCTGACCCGATTTGACCCACATTTCATGGCGGTTGTCCGTGCTGGCCTGCGCCACACAAAGGACAAGTTGCCGTGACCTTCCTGCACAGTGATTACCTGCTGATTGCCATCCTGCTGACCTTTTTCCTGCTGTTGGGGTTTGGCTTCTTCATTGTCGCCCGCCAGGGCATGGCCGAACGTAAGCCTGGGCAGGGTGAGGCACTGGCCGACCACCTGCAATGGGGTGCGCTGGTAGCACCCGGCATTATCATCAACAAGAACCGCACCCTGTTGCGCACCATTGCCTTCCGTGGCCCGGATTTGGCAGCATCCTCCGCTGAGGAAATGATGGTGGTGACAGCCAAGGTCAACAATGCCCTCAAGCGCCTCGGCACAGGCTGGACATACTTCATTGAGGCACAACGTTTCCAGCAGGACGTTTACCCGCAGTCACGCTGGCCGGTGGTGGTCGCTTGGCTGGTTGACCGTGAACGCCAGGGCAACTTTGAGGAAAGGGCAGAACATTTCGAGTCTTCCTACTACCTGAGTTTCGTGTGGGAACGTCCCCAACCGCTGGAAAAGAAGCTGGTGGATCTGTTCTATGAAAACCCCAGGGACGCCAAGCTGGAAGATGGGTTTGCGCGGGATCTGGACTATTTCATCCGCACCACCACCGAAATCACCACCATCCTCGATACCGTATTCCCCAGTGTCGGGGTATTGGATGACGGGCAACTGCTGTCTTACCTGCATTCCACCCTGTCAGCCCAAGCCCATCCGGTAGCCGCCCCTGACTTGCCCATGTACCTGGATGCCTATATCCCTGACCAGCCGTTCATGGCGGGGGAAGTGGCAATGGTGGGGGATTATTACATGCCCACCCTGTCAGTGACGGGTTTCCCGCATACCACCACCCCCGGCATCCTCGACAGGCTCAATTACCTGAATATCGAATACCGCTGGGTCAACCGCTTCATCTGCCTCGACAAGGGTGAGGCGATGTCCACCATCTTGCGCCAGCGCCGCTACTGGACAGGCAAGGTAAAAAACATCTGGATCATGCTCAAGGAAACCGCTGCGGGTGAACCCAGCCGCCTGTTGAACACCGATGCCCAGAACAAGGCCGATGATGCCGATGCCGCATCCCAGGAGCTGGGGATGGATCTGGTGGCTTACGGGCAGTACACCACCACCGTGACGGTGTGGGACAAGAATCTGCAACAGGCCATGAACAAGCTGCACGAGATCAAGAAAATCCTCAATGCCAGCGGCTTTGTGGTCAAAGACGAACGCATGTATGCGTTTGAGGCATGGAAAGGCAGCCTGCCGGGTGAAATCCGTGCCAATGTGCGCCGCCCACTGGTCAACACCATCAACCTTGCCCACATGATGCCGGTGTCCTCGATCTGGGCGGGGGATGTGTCCAACTCACACCTGCTGGCGGCCTGCGGTGAAGGCAACCCGCACATGGTGTGCAGCACCACTGGCTCGACCCCGTTCCGCCTGAACCTCAATGTTGGCGACGTGGGGCATACCGTCATCATTGGCCCGACTGGCTCCGGTAAATCCACCCTGCTGGCGATGCTGGAACTGCAATGGCTCAAGTATCCGAATGCCCAGGTCATCATTTTCGACAAGGATCGTTCGGCACGCGCTGCTACGATGGCAGTGGGTGGGCGGTATTATGAACCGGGCAATGAAGAGGCTGCCGTGGCCTTCCAGCCTCTGGCACAGATTGACCGCGAAGGGGAACGCAACTGGGCCTTGCGTTATGTGTGCGACATGCTGGAACTCCAGAACCTGACCCTGACCCCTGCCATTACCCAGGAAGTGGAAGGCGCGTTACGCTCACTGGCAGACGCACCACCCGAACAGCGTACCCTCACCGGCTTACACGCACTGTGCCAGAATGCCGACATCCGCGATGCGCTGCACTTGTACACGCTGTCAGGTGCTTACGGGCAACTGTTTGATGCTGACCAGGACGAACTCAAAAGCAGCTTTTGGCTGATGTTTGAGATGACCCATGTGATGGAGATGGGGGAACAGGTTGTCATCCCCACCTTGTCGTACCTGTTCCACCGTATCGAAAAACGCTTTGACGGTCGTCCAACCCTGCTGGTGCTGGACGAATGCTGGCTGTTCCTGCGCCATGGCATTTTTGCCAGCCGCCTGCAAAGCTGGTTGAAAACCCTGCGCAAACGCAATGTGTATGTGGTGTTTGCCACTCAGGAACCGGCTGATGCAGCCGAATCTAGCATCAGCCCCACCATTATCAGCGCCTGCCCAACCCGGATTTTCCTCCCCGACGCGGAAGCCAGCGTGCCAGAGGTGGCGAAGTATTACAAAACCTTCGGCCTGACGGATGCCGAACTGTACATTATCGCCAACGCCCAACAGAAACGGGATTACTACTACCGCAGCATCAAGGGCAGACGCTTGTTTACCCTTGACATGGGGCCGGTTGCCCTGGCGTTTGCCGCGTTCTCCAACCCCAAACAGCAAGTGTTCCTCAATACCATCGAAAAGAAGTTGCCAGCCAGCCGCTGGGCTGCCGCCATCCTTAAGTACAACCATCTGGACTGGGCAGTGGAGCTGCTCGAACCAACACGGAGGAAAGCTGCATGAACAGGACGTTCAACCTGAAGGTCATAATGCTCACGGTAACGCTGCTGATATTGACCAGTACCCAAAGTCGGGCAGCCCTGCCCGTGGTTGATTACAGCAACCTGACCCAAAGCCTGTTGCAAGTGACCCATGCCGTCACCCAAATCCAGAACCAGATCCAGCAGATCAACCAGATGGCACAGACCCTGCAAACCATCGGTGGCAGCCAGTACGCCAGTGTGGCAGGTGGCCTCAACGGGCAATTGCAGGAGATGCAAAATACCCTGGGGACACTGACACAGGTTTCCCAATCGGTAGGCAATATCCAGAACGAGTTCAACACCCTGTTCCCTGACCAAGCCAGTTGGGATAACTACGACTTCAGCAACTTTGGCGGCAAGCTGGATGAGTGGAGCACCGAAATCGACAATGCCACGATTGAGGCCATGACCGCCCAGGGCATCGTGCAACGGGCTGCCCTCAATGTCACCAACGTCAATGCCTTGTTAGCCCAAAGCCAGACGGCTGACGGGGAAGTGCGCCAACTCCAGCTCCTGAACCAGAGCATGGGGATACTGGCACAACAGATGAATGACTCGCTGCAACTGCTGGCAGCCAACGGGCGTCTGGAAGCAGCACTTGCCGCACAACAGCAGAAATCCCGTGAAGCAGCCCGCGCACGCAAGACCAAAATGATGCAAAACCTCGGTAAGGCAGAGTATGACACTGCCCCGTTGTCCCACCTGCCGTAACCGGGGTACTGCATGGACACCGCCATCCTCACCAACTCGCTAAACCAGTTCCTGACCGTATTCAATGCGGCCTATGGGCTGATCTGGGCAAACGGCGGGCAAGCCTTGCTGTGGGTGTTGGCAGGCATTGAGTTGGTGCTGGTGGCCTTGTGGTGGGCATTGGGTGGCAATGCCCAAACCATGGATGTCATCAAGAAATTGCTGTTCATGATGTTCTGGTTGTGGCTGGTGACAAACTTTGCGGCTCTAGCCCCGGTCTTCGTCTACTCAATGGTGGATGCCGGGATCAGTGGGGCAGGGGGTGCTGCGGGTGGCCATGCCATCATCCTCGACCCCAGCCGGATATTCACTGCCGGTGTCAATGCCATCACCCCGATCATGACCATGATTGAAACTATGGACGACTGGGATCAGGTCGGGCAGGTCATCATCCTGTGGGTTTCAGCTTTCATCATCCTGATTGCTTTTGCCGTGGTCGCTATCCAAGTATTCCTGACCGTGCTGGAGTTCTACCTGTTCATGGGTCTGTCTGCCATCCTGCTGCCGTTTGGCATCAACAAGCACACCAAATTCATTGCCGAGAAAACCTTGGGCGGGGTGGTGAACTACGGGGTGCGCCTGATGGTGCTGGCCTTCATCCTCTCCGTGACGGGACCGACCCTGACAGGCTCGCTGACCTTCACGGTGGTGGACGGGAATGTGGAGTGGAATGAAATCTTCTCGGTGATGGTGATTGCCTGGGCAATCGCCCTGCTGGCATGGAATGCCCCCGGTGTCGCCGCCGGGCTGGTGTCAGGCTCACCATCACTGTCCGCAGGCACGGCCACCCAGAACACGATGGTCGGCACGGCAGCGGGCAGTGCAGCCGTTGGCACAGCCTTGGGTGCTACTCGTGCTGCGGCTGGAGCAACCGCACGCCTTGCCGGGAATGCCACCGCAGGCTACCAGCGGGGCAGTGCTTTTACCCACGGCAATGCCGGACAGAAAGTACTGGGGGGTGTGGTCGGGGCAGGGGAGAGTCTGGTCAGGAGCAGCACCCAGCGTATGACCCAAGGGGTGCGCTCTGCCTGGCAGCAGGGCAAGGCGGAAAGTTACAGCGCCATGACTGGCGCACCGCTGGCAATGGGCAACTCCCCAGCAACCCGTCCGGGTTGGGCAGGCAAATTGCTGACAGCCGGACACCGTGCCCCGCATGAGGCGCACCCCAGTGGCGGGATGCAGGCCAGCTTATAAGGCTGGTCGGAAAAGAAGGTATTTGAGGCCAGGATGATGGACATAACCAGACAAGGGACACCATGACCACACACAACCTACAGCATGACCTTGGGCAGGAACGGCAGGAGCTTGACCGCTACCTGAAAGCCCGGATGGAATGGGATGACCGCTATGGCAGTGCACGGATGCAGGCACTGAACTGGCGTTACCTGTCGTTCTTCCTGTTGGGCTTGCTGATGTTGTCCATACTGGGGATGGTATACCTCGGCACCTTACCCAAGAAAGCCATCCATGTGATTGAGGTGGACAAGCTGGGACACGCAGCCTACCAGGGGGAAGCTGGAACCTCCGGGGTGCAATACAAGGTCAATGAAGCCTCACGCAAATACCACCTGACCCGCTTCATCGAGGATGTGCGCTCACTCCCGGCTGACCCCATCGTGGTCAAGCGCCAGTGGGAAGATGCCTATGCACTGGTGACACCGGCTGCCGCCAATATGCTGAGTGATTATGCCCGCAAGTACGTGCCGACCGAGCGCATGAAGGAAGAGCGTATCACCCTCAACAACCTGACCCTGATCCCGATTTCCGAGAACTCCTGGAGTGCGGAATGGGAAGAGACCTACTGGAACACCCGTGGCGGTAATAACGGCACACACAAATGGAAGGGCATTTTCAACCTGACCTTCCAGGAACCCACCACCGATGCCCAACTCAAGGTGAACCCCATCGGGATGTACATTGATTCGTTTAGCTGGACACAGGCCGAGTAGGCCACACCTCACGCCCCTTTGATTTTTCGGTTTGGAAGCAGACACTTTATGGACACAACAAAGCTGACCCTGATCGTTACCGCCTCCGCTCTGATGCACGGATGTGCCATGCTGGATACCCAGTCATCATCCAGCAACAGGGACTTTTCCCGTTCCGGGAGTTTCCGCTATGACAATAGCCTGCCCTTGCCGGAAGTGCAGGCGGCAATGGCAGCAGCCGAACCGGAGCAAGCCACGTATACCCACGAGCCTGCCACCACCCGCTGGACACCAACACCACCGGAACCTGTCACCAAAGCCAAGGCAAAGCGCAAGGCCAAACACGCCAGCAGCCCCCTGCAAGCCATTGAAGATGCCAACCAGAGTGCGCGTCAGTCACCGGACGGAGCCAGCTATACCAATGCCATCATGAACTATAGCTACACCAGCGGGGCTTTGTACCAGATCCATGCCGCACCCCTGCGCCTGACCGACATCCAGCTTGAACCGGGGGAAGAAATCATTGGCAAACCGGCAGCAGGTGACACCGTGCGCTGGGTATTGGGGGTCAACAAATCGGTGCAGGATGGTCTGCCCCAACAGCATGTGCTGATCAAGCCGGTGGCATCTGGGCTTGCCACCACCCTGGTCATCAATACCAACCGCCGCACTTACCTGCTGGAACTGACCAGCCACAAGGAAACCTACATGGCGGCGGTCAGTTGGCAGTACCCGCAACGGGTTCAGCGGGCATCCCTGGACAGGCTCAGGGCGCAAGCCTTACGCCAACCAGCCCCTCCCAGTGTGGATCTCGACAACCTCAACTTTGCCTACCGAGTGGAAGCACGCCAAGGCAACCCACACTGGACACCCACACGGGTGTTTGATGATGGGCGACGGGTCTTTATCCGCTTCCCATCTGGATTCCAGCAAGGTGAAGCCCCGGCACTGTTTGTGACGGCACGGAATGGGCAGAGCCAGATGGTCAATTACCGGGTCAGGAATGGGCATTACATCGTTGACCGGCTGTTCTCCACCGCCGAATTGCGGGTAGGTAGTGATGCTGCCGATGTGGTCAGGATTGCAAGGGTGGGGTAGAGACTAAAGTATGACAGACACGCAATACCACGGCGGGCAAGCCTCTGACAGCAAGCTCAACCCGGATGACCCACGCCTCTCGCTGGAAAGGTCACGTGCCCGCCAGTTGAAGAAGGGTCCCATCATCCTGTTGGTGGCAGGGGTTGGCTTGCTGCTGGTTGCTACCCTCTACCTGGCACTGAAACCCAGGGCGACAACCGCCGCAGATGCCCAACAAGTCCGCATTGACCCCGATTCCGTCAAACGTTCCATGCCGGATGCCTTACGCGGGGCTGCCAATGATTACGGGCAACTGGACTACCCTGAACCGCCCAAAGCCGACATACCCGTACTGGGGAAACCTTTGCCGGGGGATGCTGGCGGGCTGATGCTGCAAAAGCCGGTGACTCCGGCCTTTACCCCAGCACCTGCCCCCAAACAGCCGTCACCAGAAGAACTGGAGCGGCTGCGGCGTGAACAACTGGCACGGGAAGCGCACAACAAGGCACTTACCGCCAGCCTGTTTTTTGAGGGCAGCCAGACAGGTGGGCAAAGTGCCGCACTGCCAGCCAGTGGCGGTGCAGCAGGCAATCATGGCCTGCCTGAGCCTGGGGTGGCGGATGCGCCAGCAGGTACAGCCTACGCCATGCAACGGGATGGGGTTGCCCCACTACAAACCGCATTCGGGCAGGACAAAGCCTACCTGCAAGGCACACTACAAGCCCCGCGCAGCCCGTATGAGGTCAAGGCGGGAACCCTGATCCCGGCAGTCCTGATCACCGGCATCAACTCACAATTGCCGGGGATGATTATCGCCCAGGTCAGCGAACAGGTGTTTGATACCGTCAGCGGACGTTACCTGCTGATCCCGCAGGGGACGCGGATACTCGGCCAATACGAAAACAGCGTCAACTACGGGCAGGAACGGGTGCGGGTGGTATGGAACCGGATGATTTTCCCGGATGGTTCCTCCATCGCCCTGGAAGGGATGCCCGGCGTGGATACTGGCGGGCAGTCGGGTTTCACGGATCAGGTTGATAACCACTGGGACAAGCTGGCGGGTGGCGTGCTGCTGTCGTCACTGCTCGCAGGCACTGCCCAGTCCCAGTATGACGATGGCGATTTTGAGGGGCGTTTCTACAGCAACGTGGGGTCCGAGATCAACCGCACCGGACAACGTATCACCCGCAAAAACCTCGACATCCAGCCCACCCTCGAAATCCGCCAGGGCTTCCCAGTCAATATCCTGGTGCATAAGGACATAGTACTGAAGCCCTACACCCAAACAGCAGATCCGGCACTGGATGCCGTTTACTAACCCCCAATGACAAGGAGACATGCATGGCTGTCAGCATGAAATTCACCCCAACCCCGGAAAAGAAAAAGCTGAGGGTGGACGTCAACGAAAACGTTTTTCAGGAGCTGGAGCTTTACCTCACCTGTGCGCAGGAGGAATACCCGTGGCTGCAACTGGACATGGTGGTGGAACAACTGTTGGATGATGCCCTGAAAAAAGACCGGGATTTCCGTAGCTGGCTGAAGAAACACCGCAAACACCAGGCGCAGGACGGGCAGGGCGATAGCCACCCCGGCACACCTGACAATGGCAACCAGCCGACACCCGCAGAGGAAGGAAACCAGCCGGTGATGCTGGCAGAAGCAAGGCACGAACAGGGTCAGGAAGGGCATCACTGGCAAACAGGGCATCACGGCTAAATGCGGGTGCAGTGGTTGGTCCGGCAAATTGGCCTGCTCTGGCTGGCACTGGCCTGCTGCCTGCCAGCACAGGCCGGACAGCATCTGGACGGGATCGTACAGGCAGCAGCCCAACAGACGGGTGTGCCCGTATCCGTCATCCGTGCCGTCATCCAGCAAGAATCTGCCCACAATCCCGGTGCTGTCTCGCACAAAGGGGCGCAAGGGCTGATGCAGCTCATGCCCGGTACGGCAGCCCGTTTCGGGGTATACAATGTGTTTGACCCGGCAGAAAATATCCGGGGTGGCACAACCTATCTGGCGTGGCTGTACAACCGCTACCAGAGCTGGCCTCTGGCACTGGCAGGCTACAATGCCGGGGAAGGGGCAGTGGACAAATATGCCGGGATACCGCCTTACCGGGAAACGCAGGATTACGTCAGGAAGATCATGGCTCGGTTGGGGGAAACAGCCGGGGATGTGGGGTTGCCTGGAACAACAGGTGAGGTAGTGGCATCCCCCTTTCACGCATCACTGTATTCTGAATCAGCGACAGGCAGCAGTAAATTACAACAGGTAAATTCCTCCGGGCATTGGCAGAAAGTACACACTACACCCGTGACACCGCAGGATCTGGAAACTGCGGCTCATACAGCACCCCTATTTTTTGGTGATGGCGAATAAAATTTCGCCCAAATGCCATTGAACTTCTCAAACCAGCGGGGTTTTATAAACAGTGCCAAGCAAAACTTGGAAATGGAAAGGGTGAATTGATCAAAAACAAGACACGATGTTATTGTCCCACACCCTGACCGACACAAGGATACCCAACGAATGAACATCAACAATGCACTGGACAAGGCATACACGGGCAAACCCCTGAATGAACTACTGACCGCCCCGGTAGATGCCCTCAAAGGCGTATCAGAAGCGGATGCCGTAGCCTTGAAACAGGCGTTCAACATCACTACCATCGGTGACTTGGCAAACTGCAAGTATTTCCAGTGGGCGCGAGCAATCCAGACACTGGCAGCGACTGAACAGGCATAGCCAAAAAAACAAGGACACCGTTAGGAAGAGAATGGACGCAAACGAAAAGCCGGGTTAACCCCTAATGCCAGTCAGTTAACCTAGCCCCTAAGGGTTGCTAAATTTCATTTTTCAG
>ERZ761609.81-NODE-81-length-141232-cov-65.480014_pt1 | contig 141232 bp, 116 predicted proteins | sample MGYA00511163_ERZ761609 | MGnify/ENA primary metagenome ERZ761609 (study PRJEB28899, sample SAMN02445070) | bioreactor sludge metagenome | biome: EBPR sludge | place: Australia: Brisbane, Thorneside Wastewater Treatment Plant | collected 2011-12-16 ... | reverse complement strand
GCAACGGAAGGCTTTACTGCAACGAAGAAGATGATCGTCGTTCAGTAATTCCTATTCCTTAGGATAAAATGAGATAAGGGGTTGAAGGCTTGGGCTTTCAGCCCCTTTCTCTTTTTGTTTACTTTTGCATTAAAATCCAGAGTTATGTCTGCACAAACGCGTACTCGTAAAAAGAAAGATACCATGCAACGCCGTTCCTGGCTGCTGCTGTTGCTTTTCATCCCGCTGATAGCGGGCATCATTTTTTCAATTCTGCCTAAACCATCGCCCAAAATGTCAGGACCTGCATTTATTAAGCAAGGGGAATTAAAATTCATCAGTAAAGACGGTAAGAAGATCATTTCTCAAATAGATATTGAGTTGGCCGCCAATGATGAGAAACGAACGCAGGGTTTGATGTGGCGTCGAAAAATGGAGGAAAATCAGGGCATGCTTTTTGTAATGGAGCAACAGGAAATGCAATCGTTTTGGATGCTGAATACCTATATCCCTCTGGATATTCTATTTGTGGATGAACTGCGACAAATTGTGACGATTAGAAGCAATACCAAACCGCAGTCATTAGACCCGGTTGCATCAGATAAACCTGCATTGTATGTGGTGGAGGTGAATGCAGGGTACTGCCGAAAATTTGGTATTTCCGTCGGCGATAAGATTGAATTTTGATGTAGTCTTGAGAGGATGACCAAATAAAAAAGCCGTTGCCCCCACGAGCAACGGCTTTTTCATATCAACCGAAAAAAGAAATTAATAACCGTCTCCTGTTTTTACGTTTGCCGGAGGATCCATTTCGACATCGTCTGCCTGAGCAGAGCGGAACTCTACTCTGCGGTTGAGATAGCTGGAAGCGGCAGGAACCAAGGCGTCCTCCATGCCTTTGTACTGAATAATCAGGCGCCCGCGAGCGATGGCATGATTATTGACCAAATGATCTACTACCTCCTTGGCACGGAGATAGGACAGGCGTAAGTTATGCTCCTCTGTGGAGGTTTGATCGGTAAAACCAGTAACCACCAATCTGAGTTTTGGATTGGATTTCATCATGCGGGCAATACCTGCCAAATTGCCGTAATCTGAAAACTTGATGGTGTAGCTGTCATTGGCGAAATGCAGCATAGGCAAGAACCATTCAGCAACAGCTGCGCCGGAAGCGCTTGGGTTATAGGATTGGAGCGCTTGGTCAATGAGTTCTTTTACTCTGGATTCCGTGACGCCTCCGGCAGCTACCGGGTTGATGACGACTCCCTCGCTGTTCACGGTTTCCCCCTGACGAGGCGTATAATAAGGCTCCTTATCAACGTGGTCGGGAATACCGTCTCTGTCGCTGTCCAAGACGCGGCCTTTTGTATCCACAACGGCGTTGACCGGAGTATCGGGTTCTTCGTCAAGGGCATCCACGACGCCGTCACCGTCAGAATCCTGCAGGAAAGCCTCCTGTTGCGATTTGATGTTGGAAATGTCATTGAGTACCATATCTAAAGGATTGAGCCAATAGAGCGGCTCAGACAGAGTGGAAGAATTTCCTATGTTGAAGTTGAGGCGCAGGCTGGTGTAATGAATAATGTCGCGGAAGGGGGAACGAATGCCTGCCTCCAGTTCAACACCGTCCACATAATCGGCACGACGACCAAAGCCCATCATGGCGGAGTGTTCGATGCCGATGTTGGCCTTAGGACCCATGCGGAAGGACAATCCTGCACCGATAGCTGCATGAGGAGAGAATTGCCAATCGCGAATGCTCGGCATGCGCGGTTCTGGTTCCGAGCCGCCATCCCATTCCATATACTCTGTACGGAAATAATTGATACCCCCTCCGGCCATGACAAAGAGATTGGTTTTCCTGACGGACTTATCCCAGCGAAGGTTGCTGAGGCTGATGACGGCCAAGCCGGTGCCGGAAAACCAGACATTGTCGAAGCGACGGTCCGGGTCATAACTAGGTCCTACTCCTTCTCCGTGCGCAACGCCGCCAAGGAAGTCGGCGCGTAAGGAGAAAACGTAGTCGGTTGCCTTGCGGATGTGAAATCCGCCTCCAAATCCAGGCTTGTAAGGAACATCGCCGGAGACGAATAGGTGGCCTCCGTGTAAGCCGATTTCCCACATGTTCTTGGGAGTGGCGCTGTTGGTTGCTTTAGTGCTTTCCTGAGCATGAAGCCCCAGGCACAGAAGCGGCAGTAGTACTGCTGTGAAAGTGAATTTTTTAGTCATAATTGTAGGGATTACTGTGGGGAAAAAAAAATCGGTTTTTCTCATAGTAAATCGGTTTCAAGGCCAAGTTGGAATACTTGTTCGGTTGATGAAGCAAAAATATTGATATTTTCCAGACGAAGCAAGTTTTCAGGCACGCAACACTACAATTGCTGAAAATATATGCACAATGTTTATACGATAAAAAATGCAAAAGGATACAAAATGCCTGTTTGTGCTTCCGAAAAACATAAAAATGCTGCAATGAGAAGTGCGCTCGTTGGTAGTGCGGCGGGTACTTCTTATTGGTTCATCAGCTTACCAAGCGCCAGTTCCAATGCTTTTCCGGCTATGTATTTGCCCGAAGGCTCATGCGCATACACTTCTGCCAATGCAGCTCTGATAATATTGGAGACATCCTGGAAGATGGCCTCATCGGTTAGTTCTACTTCGGGCTGCATGAGGTAGGCAAATACGCGGGCCATGCCGCAGTTGGCAATAAAATCCGGGATAAGTGCAATTTGTGCATCCGTTCGGTTGGCAGTAGGCCCGAAAAAAACATCATCATCGGTAAACGGAACATTGGCGCCGCAAGCCATTACTTCGAGGCCGCCGGAAATCAAACGCTGCACCTGATGTTCGGAAAGCAATTTGGAAGCTGCGCCGGGAATGAAAATTTCAGCGCCGGCATCCCAGATGCGGTCGTTGACTTCTGCAAAAGGGATGAGATCGGGCGAGCTGAGCTTGTTGCCTTTTTTGGTGTCGAAGAGGTGTTTTACTTCATTCAAAGTAAGGCCTTCCGGATGAAGAATACCTCCGTCGCGATCAATGATGCCGACTACGCGCACGCCTTCATTGGCAAGAAAGCAAGCGGCAGCAGACGCCACGTTGCCCCAGCCCTGGATGATGGCCCGTTTGTTTTTTAAATCTGTATTCTTAAAAATGGAATAATAATGCCGGACTGATTCCGCCACTCCATAGCCTGTAATGAGATCGGCGACGGCATATTTTTGGGGGCTGTCGGGCACATACCTGGCATCCTCCACGATTTTAGAGCAGCCATAGCGAAGTTGCCCTATAATGCGGATGCGCTCGCCGTCGGAGGTTTTGAAATGGCCATTTACGATGCCTTCCTGTGGATGCCAGAGGCCGAGGTCTTCGGTAATGGGCACTACGTCTTTGAGTTCATCCACGTTGAGGTCGCCCCCTGTGCCGTAGTAATGTTTGAGAATAGGAAGGGCGGCTTTGTACCAGCGCTTTAGAACCAGGTCTCGGCGCGGGTCTCCGGGATCAAAGTTGATGCCCGATTTGGCGCCGCCTATGGCAGGGCCTGCCACCGAAAATTTTACTTCCATCACTTTGGCAAGCGAAACCACCTCGTCACGGGTGAGGCCTGCGCGCATACGGGTGCCGCCGCCGGCCGCGCCATTGCGCAAAGAGTTGATGACGATCCAGCCCTCGGCGCCGGTTTCGGGGTCGGCCCATTCAAAAATAATTTCCGGGCGTTGAGCTTTGTATTCCTGCAGCAGGTTTTTCATTTTGTAATTTGGTTTTGATTTGGCGGCGCAAAAGTAGGTAAGTATTGACTACTTTTGGCGGTTTCTAAAAAGTAGTTTATGTTACATCATTGGATTCGGCCTGTTGGTCAGAAAAGTATATTGGGAGATATTGGTGAAGGTGCTCCGGTAATGGGGCGCACTGTTTCGTTTTACGATGAAGACACCGCCGATCTCAACGGCGTGCATGTGGCTTTGGTGGGAATAGGCGATGAGGAGGCCGACGCGGTGAGAAGGTCTTTGTATAGAATGAGCTGTCCTTTCGAGGGATTAAAAATTACAGACATGGGTAATTTGCGCAAACCGGATGCCGAGTTTGCAGTGGCGCCCATCAGAGAGTTGATTGACAGCAAAATTTTTCCTGTGTTGATAGGACGTGACGTATCGGCGATGACGGCCCAGTACAAGGCTTTTTTGAGCCTGCAACAATGGATCAATCTTGTGTTGGCGGATGAAAAGCTGAAGTCGGAGGAACCTTATTTGCGCGATGTCTTGCACCGAAAAGAGGCAAAACTTTTTCATTTTGGCCTTTTGGGTTGCCAGGCTCATTTTATGCTGCCGGGTGATTGGATGCTGTTGGAGGAGAGGCATTACGATGTGGTGCGCCTGGGGGCGGCGCGTGCCAATCCTGAAGCTATGGAACCGGTGGTGCGCGATGCTGATTTGATGGCTTTTCATGTCAACGCGTTGCGCCATTCGGATGCGCCCGGCCAGGAGGAGCCTTCTCCGGGGGGCTTCACGATGGAAGAGGCTTGCCAGATCAGCCGTTATGCGGGTATGAGTGATAAACTAAAATCCTTCGGTATTTTTGGATACCATCAGGAGTGGGATGTGCGGGGCCAGACGGCGCAGGTGATAGCCCAGATGATCTGGTATTGTTTGGAGGGTTTTTATCAACGGAAGGGAGATTTTCCGGCTTCAACCAGCGGATTGACAGAGTATGTGGTGGATATGAAGGATTTTGACGGGCCTTTGGTGTTTTGGAAAAGCGAAAAAAGCGGTCGCTGGTGGTTCCAATTAGCGGTGAAAGCAGGGCGCAAACCCCAGCGGCACCGGCTGATTCCATGCTCTTATGAAGATTACCGGATGGCTTGTAGAAACGAACTGCCTGACCGCCTGATTTATGCTCTGCGGAGGTTTGGATAAAACGTTACGCTTCTTTTAAGGCCTCTACTATGGTCTCCAACTTTATGCCTCTGGAGCCTTTTATCAGAAAATGAGTACTGGAAAACGCCCTCTCCAATAGGTGTTTTCGCAATGCCTCGGCGTGGGGGAAATGCAGCGCTTCCGTGGGCAGGTCAATACTTGCGTAATGCGCTCCAACCAATATGATCTGTGAAAGGTGCAACTCTTGCGCCAGTTCGGCTATGGCCTGATGCTCTTCCCGGGCCGCCTCCCCCAGCTCCAGCATGTCTCCTAAAATGGCAATTTTGTTTTGGGCTTCCATAGCTCCGAAAGTCAGCAGGGCTTGTCGGGTGCTGCTCGGATTGGCATTATAAGCATCCAAAATGATGGTATTGCCGCCTTTGCGAACCACCTGTGAACGCATGTTTTCGGGCGTGTATCGCTCAATCGCGGACTTTATGTCCGATGCGCTCACTCCAAAGTACAGCCCTACGGCTATGGCAGTGGCGATATTGCCGAAGTTGTAGGCGCCGATGAGTTGGCTTTGAGCATGTTGTTCGTTGCCGTCCTCAACTGCGAAACTGACCTGTAAAGTGGGCTGGTCTTTGAGCAGGGCAATGGGATAATTTGCGTTTGGCTTTCGGCCATAAAAAAACTTGCGGTCAAGAGCTTGTGCAAGCTCTTCCAGAAACGGCTCGTCGCTATTGATAAAGGCTACTCCCTGGCGCTCGGCTAAGAAGCGGTAGAGTTCGGATTTTCCTTTTTTGACGCCTTCAATGCCTCCAAAACCTTCCAAATGCGCTTTTCCGATATTGGTAATCAGGCCAAAATCGGGTTCGGCTATGCGGGAAAGCGCATCAATTTCCCCCTGATGATTGGCGCCCATTTCTATGACAGCCATCTCGGTATCGGCAGGCATGGACAACAGTGTGAGCGGCACGCCGATATGATTGTTCAAATTGCCTTGTGTGAAATGCACCCGGTAGCGCATGGCCAATACGCCGGCTACCAATTCTTTGGTGGTCGTTTTCCCGTTGCTGCCGGTGATTCCTATGAAAGGAATGTCGAATTGCCGTCTGTGATGGCGAGCCAGGTCTTGCAAGGTTGTTAGTACATTGGGCACCAGAATGTGGCGGGGCAAACCGGCAAGACCGGGGTCGTCCACAATGGCATAAGCTGCGCCTTGTTGAAGTGCGGCCGACGCAAATTGGTTGCCGTCGAACAGGTCGCCTTTGAGGGCAAAAAACAGACAGTCTTCTGTGATGCGGCGCGAATCGGTGGTTACCTCTGGATGCGCTTGAAAAACAGCGTATAAATCGGAGATGTGCATAGCATAAAAAATTTGAGCCGGCTCACTCGAAAGGGAACCGGCTCAGATGGTTTTATAAACCCGTCAGGATTTTATTTCTTGGTTGTCCTTATTTAAAGGAGCGCTTCACCGGTTTGTTGCGCGTCTTGAAGTGGTGGCCGCCCGGAGCATCGTTGCCGGTGGGGCTACCCGTGCGAGTCATGGCACAACGGAAACCAATGGTGCGATCTGCTTTGTCTTCCTCTTTGTAGCGGCGGGTGCCGGGAGAGAGCCAGTAAGCGCGGTCGGCCCAACTGCCGCCTTTGATAACGCGTGCTTTGTCGCTGATCAAAGTGGTGGTGCCATACTCGTAGAATGCCTGAGAGGCCTGGTCGCCGTCAAGATAGTTGAAAGCAGCGCCTGTTTTATAGTTGTCGCGGTTGACGGCTTTATCATCGGGAACCTGCTGATAGCGGAGGCGGCCCAAGCTGTCTTTTTCAACCGGCATACCATTTTCGTCCACTACTTTTTCCATGAATACATTACCGCGGTAAGGGTTGAGATCATGGTTTTGAGCATCGCTGAGCGCCATGCTGGTGAGCGGGCGATACAAGTCGGCAGTCCATTCGTTGACATTGCCCGACATGTTGTACAGGCCATAATCATTAGGCAGATAAGAACGCACAGGCGCCGTAGGACAAGCGTTGTCGTTGAGCTTGCCGGCCATACCCATATAGTCACCGCCGCTGCGCTTGTAGTTGGCCAACATCATGCCCTGGTACTTGTTGCGTTTTTGGTAGCGCATGGTGTTGCCGTTCCAGGAATAGAGCTTGCGGTCGGAGATCATTTCATCCTGTTCGGTAGTTTGATTGCCTTTCAGCGACAAGGCTGCGTATTCCCACTCGGCTTCGGTCGGCAGGCGATAAGCAGGCAGGAGGATGCCGTCTTCGAAGCGAACAGCGCGCTCGCCGCCGGTTTGAAGGTCTTTAAGGTTTTTGCGAACCTTACCCTGATACTGACCTACCAGATAGGCTTCCGTGTTGAAGTTGTCGGCTTCTACCTGTTCGGTATTCGGGCTAAGAATACCTTGCTGGATAAGGATCATCTCGTTAACGCGGTCGGTGCGCCATTTGCAATACTCATTGGACTGGTTCCAGTTGACGCCTACCACAGGATAGTCGTCATAAGCCGGGTGGCGGAAATAAGTTTCTACCATAGGCTCGTTGTAGGACAGCTCATCACGCCAGACCAGCGTGTCGGGGAGCGCGTCCAGCACTACTTCCGGCAGGTTTTCACCAAACACACGGTTGAGCCAGTACAGGTATTCGCGGTAGTCAATGTTGGCCACTTCGGTTTCGTCCATGTAGAACGAAGTCACCGTGACGCGGCGCGGCACGTTGTTCCAGTCGCGGGTCACATCTTCTTCGGTAACACCCATGGTGAATGTACCGCCTTCCACCAAAACGAGGTTCGGGCCGGTTGCCTGGCCTTCATATTGCAGCTTTTCAAAGCCGCCCCATTTGGTGTCGTTGTAATTCCATCCGGTAGTGGAGGAGTTCTCTTTGCTGCGGCAGGACGCCAGCAAAAACACGGCGGCCAGTACAATGGCGCCAGACTTAAACAGTTTTTTCATTCCTTTAGAAAGTTTGTTTTTGGAAAACGACCGACAAATATAGAGAAAATCCTGTTGTACCACACAAGAAAGGACGCCGGCTTTAACATTTGTATTTTTTCCGGCTCAACGGAAGAGCTTGAAACAGTTGTTCAAATCCGGTTTATTGCGTTGGCGTTTCCATTCCCGGCTCTCGCTCAGATTGAGTGCAAACGACACTTCGTGAGCGCCGCCGGTACCTGCATTGGCCAATGCGGAGAGTGTCCAGTCGTAGCTGTATCCGATTTTCAGAATACCGTACCGAAAACCGCCCGTCAAAATAGCTGCATCTGCATTGCCGAAAGTGTGCCTGTAAGAGGCGCCTGCAAAAAAACGTCCGAAACCTGCATGCACGCCTCCGTTGAGTTGTGCGAAATCTCCTTGCGATACGAACAAAATGTTCGGTGATAGGAACGCCTCCCCATCTGCGTTATTGTTCGTTAAGATTGGAATTTCGAGGCCGCCATGCAGGGCGAAGCGCAGTGGAATGCCTCCATAAAGATTGGAACTGGTATTGAGAAAGCCTACGTCGGGAGAGCTGATGTGGTGCAGCGCCACGCCAAAGTGAAAGTTGGAATTGAAAATAAGCAGACCCGCAGCCGCATCGAAATCGTATTGAGTAAAATTATCGGGCGGCGTTTCCGAGGAGCTTTGTCCGTTGCCGTTTCCGTTGACGGGGTTGAGTTGGTCTCCAAATACCAGCGCATTCCAGTTGATTCGATTTTGCAAAAAACCAGCCTCTGCACCCAGGCGGAAGTACAGACGATCAGCCACTTGCACCTGATAACTGTAAGTGGCGGCGGTGTGCATGGTGCGGTACAACCCGTTGCCGGCATTGTCGGCCATGATTCGGAGGCCCACGCCGCTGTTCATCCCGTCAATCCATTGGTCATAGGCCAGGGCGTAGGTAGAATAAGCGTTGGGCCACTGCGGCCATTGGTTGCGGTAGTTGGCGGTGAGGCGGGGCGCGAACGCTACTCCTGCAAACGCCGGATTGGTCTGAATGGGCGCGGCGTGAAACTGGCTGAACACAGGGTCTTGGGCCTGAAGCGCAACGATGGCCATACAAATGATGCCGAGCGTAAGGAATGGTAGTTTTATCATAGTCAGAATCGGGCTTTAAAACGTTAAACAGGACAACAGCCGACAATGTTAAGTAGCAATACCTCCGAAATGCCAAACGTTATCGGGCGGTAATTTTTGCCGACTTTAACAATCGCGCCGTAAAATATAACAAGGTCATGAAAAAACGGATTTTTACAAACTTGCTCTTTGTATTTTTTCTGACAAACCTGGGAGCCAACCCCATCATTATTCAGGAAACATTAGTGTGGCAGTCCACTCCCGAATCCTTCGATTATTGGGGCAACCCCTGCGAACGGCTCCGGTTCAACGGCTGCGCTTTCGGCGAAGAGCAGCCCGACATGCCCTGGTTTTTCAAGCGCTTTGAGGTGTCCGGGCCGGGAGAACTGACCGTGCAATTGATGGATGCCAGATATGAGCCTTTCGACAAAACAATGTGTCCCGGCAATGAGCTTGTTTCCGAACAACTTGTTTTTCAGACATCCGTCACCACCGACCGAGGAAGGCATACCGGCTCGGTCAGCTTCATTCCCGTGATAAGACGCGGCGGCAGGTGGGAGCGGTTGGTGTCTTTCACGCTGCAAGTAGAGCATCGCCCCTCCAATATGGTTGAGTTCAGAGACCCGGCCGGAACAGATCGCTCCGCCCTGGCCAATGGCGATATTTATAAAATTGCAGTCACTCAGGACGGGGTGCATCGCATTTCTCAGTCCTTTTTGAGAAGTCTGGGCATCAATACCGACAACCTCGATCCTCGCAAAATCAGCATTTACGGCAATGGCGGAGGGATGTTGCCGCAATTTGCGGGCGCCGACCGCTCCGACGACTTAGTGGAAAATCACATCATAGTGTCGGGCGAGGAAGACGGGCGTTTTGATGCCAATGACTTCATCCTGTTTTATGCTCAAGGTCCCGACAGGTGGGTATATAATGCTGCGGAAAACAAGTTCGACCTGGAGAAGAATGTGTTTGACAACAAGAACTACTATTTTATCAAAATAGGCACACAAAACGGCGCCAGAGCAGCCAATCAGGCTTCGCTCGGTTCGGGAGTTATTACTATTACCACTTTTGACGATTACGCCCGCTTTGAAGAAGACCGCAAAAACCTGTTGCACGAATGGCAGGGCAAAGCCACCGGCTCCGGTTTGAAATGGTTTGGCGAGAAGTTCAAAAACCAGCGGGAGAAAGCCTATAACCGCTTGTTCTCCATGCCCAATCTAACAGGAGAGGCGGTGCGTTTGGAGGCTGAGATGGCACTGAGGGCAGGCCGCAGCTCCAGATTTGAAATAGAAATCGGAGGCCAAACCTTTCAAAGCAACTCGGTAGGCAGCGTCATACTCAGCGGCGTCAACGACAACATCACCGAATATGCGCGCATCGCCCGCCTGCAAGTCAACCCCGTATTGAGCGGCGGCGATATCAACCTGACTCTTAGATACCCTTATCCCGGCGGTGCTGCCGACGAAAGCGAGGGCTGGTTGGATTGGATACAAATCAATGCCCGCCGTGCTCTGACCATGAGCAGCTCACAGATGCACTTCCGCAGTCTCGCAGCGCTTACTCAGGCATCGGCAACCTACCAAATAGATGGCGCGTCTTCCCGCATTCGGGTGTGGGACATCAGCGACCCGCTGCGCCCCAAAGTGCAAGCCGCCAATCTGAACGGCGCACAACTCAGTTTCAGCGCTGCCGGCCAGGCGCTGCGCCAGTTCATAGCCTTCGATGCTGAATCGGGCTTTCTCACACCGGAAGCTGTGGGCAAAATCGGCAATCAAAACTACCACGGTTTAGACCATATAGATATGGTGATCCTGTATCACCCCGATTTCACTGCCGAGGCGCAACAATTGGCGCAACACAGAATCACCTACAACGACTTCTCTGTGGCACTGGTGCGCATAGACTCTTTGTACAACGAGTTTTCCTCCGGTCGGCAGGATCCCACCGCCATCCGCGATTTTGCCAAAATGCTGTACGAGCGCAACCCGCGTTTTCGCTACCTGCTGTTGTTCGGCGATGCTTCCTTTGATTACAATAATGCTTACGGACTGGGCAATCATTTTATTCCCACATTTCAAAGAGACGGCCTCAATCCGCTCAATACACACCCCGTAGATGATTATTTCGGGCTACTCACCGGCACCAATCCCAACAACATTTTGGGCGGGCAAATGAACATTGCCGTGGGCCGCCTTACGGTGAATACCGCGCAACAAGCGGCTGTGGCGGTGCGCAAAATCATGCACTACGACAACAACAGCAACACTTTCGGCGACTGGCGCAATCGCTTAGTCTTCGTAGGCGACGATGAGGATGGAAACACCCACACGCGCGACGCCAATCAGGTGGCCGATATTATTGAAGGACTTTCCCCGTCGTTCAATATTGACAAGGTTTTTTTGGATGCCTATCAGCAGCGCTCTACGCCTGCCGGCGCGTTCTATCCCGAAGTGAACGAGGCCATCAATCGCGCTATGTTTCGAGGCGTGTTGGCCCTCACTTATTTCGGGCACGGCGGCCCCAAAGGCTTGGCACAGGAGCGCATTATGACCATCAGCGATATCCTCTCCTGGAGAAATATGGACAACATGCCGCTGCTCATTACGGCCACTTGTACCTTTGGAGGATTTGACGACCCGGCTTTTGTGACGGCGGGCGAAGAAGCCTTTCTCAATGAAAACGGGGGCGCCATTGCGCTGTTTTCTACCACCCGCGCCGTGTTTGCCAATTACAATCGGGAACTCAGCGAAGAGGCCCTCCGGCAACTCATCAACCGGCAGGACGGCGGCTTTCCCACCATCGGTGAGGCATTGCGCAGAGCCAAAAATGCCTTTACGGCCGATGTTTCCGTGCTGGCCAATTCCCGCAAATTTTCACTGATTGGGGATCCCGCTTTAAAATTAAAAATTCCTGAATACCAGGTGCTTACCACCAAAATCAATACGCAGGATGTCAGCTCCACGTCTTCCGACACCATCCGGGCGCTCCAAAAAGTGACCATTGAGGGCGAAGTTCGGGATTTGAACGGGCAGGTGATGACGCAGTTCAATGGCGCTGTTTTGCCCACCGTTTTTGATAAGGCACTGAATCTGAGTACACTGGGCCAAGACCCCACCAGCTTTCCATATCCGTTTTCGGTGCGGCGGAATACCTTGTTCAAAGGGCGCGCTACGGTGAGTGCAGGTACTTTTCGCTTCACTTTTGTAGCGCCTAAAGACATTGATTATCGTTTTGGTACCGGAAAAATCGGCTATTACGCCTTCGACCCCGACAAGGCGGTGGATGCTGCCGGCAATTACAACCGCATTGTAGTGGGAGGCACCGACCCCAATGCACTGACCGACAACAAAGGCCCCAATGTGGACGTGTTTATGAATTCCGACGGCTTTGTTTTTGGAAGTATTACCAACTCGAATCCTGTTTTATTGGTGCATCTGGAAGACGAAAACGGCATCAATGTATCGGGCAACAGCATCGGCCACGATTTGGAAGGCGTATTGGATGAAGATACCCAAAATACACTGTTGCTCAACGATTTCTACGAAGCCGATCTCGATGATTACACCAAAGGAAAAGTACGTTATCCGCTGTACAGCCTCAAAGAAGGGCGCTACAAAATCAGGGTGAAAGCCTGGGATGTGGCCAATAATCCGGCAGAGGGCTACACGGAATTTGTGGTGGCCAATTCAGCCGAGATCGCCTTGCAACGCGTACTCAATTATCCCAACCCCTTCACCGATTTCACCTGTTTCCAGTTTGATCACAACTTGGCCGGGCAGGAAATGGACGTATTGGTACAAATTTTTACCGTATCGGGGCGCTTGGTCAAAACCCTGGAAGAGCGCGTGATGGGCGACGGCGCTTTGCGTTTGGACGACTGCATCCGCTGGGACGGCCGCGACGAATACGGCGACCGGCTGGCGCGGGGCGTTTATCTGTACAAAGTGCGGGTGCGCAGCGTGTCCACAGGCAGCACAGTACTCAGCGGCGAGAGCGGATTTGAAAAATTAGTTATCCTGAAATAAGAACGGCTTTTTTGCGTCTGTTTGGGAGTGGCAAGGTTTTTGCTCTATATTTGCACGATTTTTCAAACTCAATAACTTCTCATGAAATATCAACTGTTTACCATTGCGGCGATTTTGATGCTGCTCATCGGATCGGTTCAAACGGCCGAAGCACAGTGTATAAAAGGCCCGGACGGGAAATTCTACAACCTTGACGGATCTCCCTGTGTCAATACGGTATTGACGGCGGTGCCCTTTTTGCGCATCGTGGCCGACGCCCGCTCCGGCGCTATGGGCGATGTGGGCATCGGTTTGTCGCCCGATCCGAATGCGATTCACTTCAACCCTTCCAAATTGGCTTTCGCCGATCAAAAAACAGCGGTATCCGCCACCTACACTCCCTGGCTGCGCGCACTGGGACTGAATGACGTTTACCTTGCCTATCTGACGGGTTACCACAAATTGGATGACCTGCAAACCCTCGGCTTCGGCTTGCGCTACTTCTCGCTGGGCGATATTCCGTTTACCGACGTGAACGGGGAGCCTTTAGTAACGGGCCGCCCCAATGAATTTGAGGTTACGGCAGCTTATGCGCGCAAATTGGCCGACAAGTTCAGCGCCTCGGTGAGTGCCAAATTCATCTTTTCCAACCTCGCAGCCGGCCAGATTGTGAGCGGAGAGGTGATTGAACCAGGCGTGGCAGGAGCAGCCGACTTCTCGCTGACCTACAACACGCCCATCGAAATGAAGTCCATGAATTCCGATTTGATGGTAGGTTTGGCCATCTCCAATATTGGTTCCAAAATATCTTATACCAAGTCGCTTACAAAAGATTTTCTGCCTGCCAACTTTGGTCTTGGCGCTGCCTGGAACATAGACATCAACGACTTCAACCGCATTACTTTTGCCGCCGATGTGAACAAACTGCTGGTGCCGACGCCCTGCCAAGGCCCCGATTGCGATACCAGCCCCACGGATGGCGTACCTGATTACAAAGCACAATCGCCCATCAGCGCCATCTTCTCCTCTTTTGGCGATGCGCCGGAGGGTTTTAGTGAGGAGATCAAAGAATTGATGTATTCTTTCGGTGTAGAATACTGGTACGACAAGCAGTTTGCTGTGCGGGCCGGTTACTACTCAGAACACTCGCAGAAAGGCGGGCGCAAGTTTCTCACCGCAGGTTTGGGCCTCAAGTACAATGTATTTGGCTTGAACTTCTCTTACCTGATACCTACTACCAATCAACGCAACCCATTGGACAACACGCTGCGTTTCTCGCTGCTGTTCGATTTTGGAGCATTTGAAGAGTAAGAAACGGAAGGTACTGAAACAGAAAAAGCGAGTCGGACCGGATGTTTGGCTCGCTTTTTTTGTTTGGGCAAGCATATTGAATCAATCAACACCATAGTAATAACCATGACCGGAGACCTCAAAATCGAATGCCCGAAGTGCGGCTGGGAACCCGACGGCGGCGCTTACTGGCAGTGTACCTGCGGGCACACTTGGAACACCTTTGCTACGGCGGCGCGCTGTCCGGCCTGCAAAAAACAGTGGGAATACACGGCTTGCATCTCGCACCGGGGCGGCTGCCACGCCATGCCTCCGCATTTGGATTGGTACAAAGGCTTGGACGACTGGCTGAAAGAGGAGTTGGAGGAGGTGGAGGAAAGTGTAGCGGTTGGGTGAGCAATACAGCAACAGCCGTAGAGAGGAAGGGGTAGTGGTGGAAGAAGTTTTATTCCATTCTGCCAAATTGTCACAACCGGAAAAAGTCTTACCTTTGCTGCCGATTGAACGAAAAAAGACACGGCAAATGCTTTACGACGACAACCCGACATTGGTCGGTATTCCCAAAGAAATAGATGAAAACCGGCAGGGAGAAGCCTTGTTTTGGGAAGATGCCCGCAGTGGGAGTACTGCCGGCGGCAAACGATTTTATATAGAGAGCTATGGCTGCCAGATGAATTTCAGCGACAGCGAAATTGTGGCCTCCGTGTTGGCCGAAGAAGGCTTTTCGCCTACCCGTTTTATGGAAGAATCCGACCTCATCCTCATCAATACCTGCTCCATCCGCGAAAAAGCGGAAGAGACCGTGCGCAAACGCCTGCGCATGTTCGATCTGGAAAAGCGCCGTCGCCCAGGCGTGCTGGTAGGCGTATTGGGCTGCATGGCCGAGCGCCTGAAGAAGAAGTTTCTGGAAGAGGAAAAATTGGTGGACATCGTCGTCGGCCCCGATGCCTATCGCGACCTGCCCAAACTCATAGCCGGCGCCGAAGACGGCGAAAAAGGCATCAACGTGTTCCTGTCTCGTGAAGAAACCTACGCCGACATCAGTCCGCTGCGATTGGACAGCAACGGCGTCAGCGCTTTCATCTCCATCATGCGGGGCTGCGACAACATGTGCTCCTTCTGCGTGGTACCCTACACCCGCGGGCGCGAGCGCAGCCGCGACGCTTTCAGCATTGTGGCCGAAGCTGCCCAACTCTTCGAGCAGGGCTACCGCGAGGTGACGCTTCTGGGCCAAAATGTGGACTCCTACAAATGGCAAAATCCCGAAAACGGCCACGTCGTCTCCTTCGCCGAACTGCTGGAAATGACGGCTCTCGTTCATCCCGGCCTGCGCGTGCGTTTTTCCACCTCGCACCCCAAAGACATGACCGACGAGGTGCTGCACATCATGGCCCGCCACGAAAATATTTGCAACTATATACACCTGCCTGTACAATCGGGCAACAGCCGCATCCTTGACCTGATGAACCGCACCTACGACCGCGAATGGTATCTGGGCCGCATCGAAGCCATCGAACGCATCCTGCCTGATTGTGCCATTTCGTCAGACATCATCACCGGGTTTTGCACCGAAACCGAAGAGGAACACAGGGACACGCTGAGCATGATGGAACGCGCCAATTACTCCATGTCGTACATGTTTGCCTACTCCGAGCGCCCCGGCACCCCGGCTGCCAAAAAGTATGAGGACGATGTGCCGGAAGAGGTGAAAAAGCGCCGCCTCAACGAGGTGATCCGCCTGCAAAACCAGATTTCGCTGCGCCACAACCTCGCCGACGTGGGCAAAACCTTCCGGGTACTCATTGAGGGCGACAGCAAGCGCTCCGATCAGGAGTTTAAAGGTCGCAACTCACAAAACAAGATGATCGTCTTTCCCAAACAACCCGGCCTGAAACCCGGCGATTATGTGAATGTGCTGGTGAAAAGCGCTACGGGGGCTACGCTGCTGGGGGAGATGTGTTGATGGGGAGGTTAGGAAATTTGGAAGAGAATAAAAGGCTGCAAGCCATTAGCTACAAGCCACAAGCTTCGAGTTTTGGCAGATCGAAGATTGTGCCACACAAGAGCAATATGCAAGGCTTTGTTGTGATTTCTGAAAATACGCAAAAAATACAAAATCTGATACTTTGGAGACAACACTCAAGAATACGAAGAAAGCGGCAGCGCCCATTCAAAAACTATCGAGGCCCAAAAAACTGATAGCTTTTGGTTGGTACGGCGGCAAGTTTTCTCATCTTGATTGGTTGCTCCCTCAGCTTCCTGAATGCCTGCATTACTGTGAGCCATTCGCGGGGTCGGGAGCGGTGTTGCTCAACAGAGAGCCTTCGCCTGTTGAAACCTACAACGACATAGATGGCGAGGTGGTGAATTTTTTCAAGGTATTGAGAGAAGAAAAAGAAGCACTCATCGAGCAAATTGCATTGACGCCATTTTCAAGAGAAGAATTTGCCGTTGCCTGCCAATTAGACCCCGATTTGACATCGTTGGAGCGAGCCAGAAGGTTTTATGTTCGGGCAAGGCAGGTCAGAACAGGTTTGGCTCAAACTGCCTCTGTTGGGCGGTGGGCCAATTGTAAAAATACGAGTCGGGCAGGCATGAGCGGAGTTGTGAGCCGTTGGCTGGGGGGCGTTGAACAACTTGATTTTATTGCCGAGCGATTATTGAGAGTTCAGATTGAAAATCGCCCCGCCATAGATGTCATTAAACTTTATGACAGCAAAAACACACTGTTTTACTGTGATCCTCCGTACATCCATGAAACCCGCGGCGATACAAAATCCTATGGTTTTGAAATGACGGATTCGGATCACAAGACATTGGCAGAAACATTGAACGCTGTTGAAGGTCTTGCGGCTGTATCTAATTACGAATGCGAACTGATGGAAGAACTTTATCCATCCGGAAAGTGGACCAAAATTTACAGCACTGAAAAGACCATTCATTCTACAAAGGATATTCGTCAGGAGGTACTCTGGGTAAACTATTCAACTTCTCGTCTTGAGGCGGGCAGCGGAAGCCGATAGACGGTAAATCAACGCTAAAATCGTCAATCTTGTCAGAACTACAAACCATCAAACAGCGCTTCGGCATCATCGGGCAATCGGCACTGCTCGACCGCGCCCTCAGCACCGCCGTTCGCGTGGCGCCCACCGACCTCACTGTGCTGCTTTCCGGCGAGAGCGGCGTGGGCAAGGAGGTTTTTTCGCGGGTCATCCACTCGCTCAGCGCTCGCAAACACAACAAATTCATAGCCATCAACTGCGGCGCTATTCCCGAAGGCACCATCAATTCCGAATTGTTCGGACACGAAAAAGGCTCCTTCACCGGCGCGGCCAATGAGCGCAAAGGCTATTTTGAAGCTTATGACGGCGGCACTATTTTTCTGGATGAGATCGGCGAAATGCCTTTAGATACCCAAAGTTACCTCCTACGCGTACTCGAAAACGGCGAGTTCATCCGCGTCGGCTCCTCTACCGTACTCAAAACCGATGTGCGCATTGTGGCCGCCACCAATGTGAACCTCGAAGAACGCATCAAAAAAGGCAAGTTTCGCGAAGACCTCTTTTACCGCCTCAATACCGTGCCCATCAAAGTGCCCGCCCTGCGCGAGCGCCCGGAGGACATCTTTCTCCTCTTCAGAAAATTCGTGGTGGACTTCTCCGAAAAATACCGCATCCAGCCCATTCAATTAGATGAAAAAGCCCGCCGTATTCTGGAAAACTACGCTTGGCCCGGCAACATCCGCGAACTCAAAAACGTAGCCGAGCAGGTCTCCGTATTAGCCGAAGAGCGCCTCTTGGATGCCGAATCCCTCCTCCGCGTAGCGCCCATGATCCTACAGCGCCACCTGCCCATGATTGCCGACAAAAATGGCTCGGAAGGCGGCGGTATGCAGGAGCGAGAAATCCTCTACAAGCTCCTCTTTGATATGAAGGGCGACCTCAACGACCTCAAAACCCTCGTTTTTGAACTCATCCGCAGCAACGACCTCAACGTGCCCGATACCCAGCACCTTCGCGTCTTGCAATCGCCCACCACTTACGCGCCCGCCGAACCCGCCGCCATGCACATAGCGCCCGAAGCGCCCCTCGGCAGGGCCATTGTGCCGGTGCGCGAAGAAAGTTACGACATGTCGGCGCCTGCGGTGATGCTGGAACATTCCCGCCATCACGACGACGACTACGAAAGCATGGAGGTATTGGAAGAAAACCTCTCGCTCATCGAAAACGAAAAAGAACTCATTCGCAAGGCCCTTCGTAAACATGCCGGCCGTCGCAAAGACGCCGCCCAGGACCTCGGCATCTCCGAGCGCACACTGTATCGCAAAATCAAAGAATACGACATGCAATGAGGCAGTTTATCTTTTTTACCTCACTCATCGCGGTACTCGCCGCTTCCGGTTGCTATACCCTCAGCGGCGTCAGCATTGACCCCAATATTTACAAAACCTACTATGTGGAGCAGTTTGTCAACAATGCCGACAACGCGCCGCCCACTTTAGCCGTGGAAGCCTCCGAGACGCTCAAGGAAAAAATCCGCACCGAATCGCGCCTTGTTTTCAACGACACCGACCCCGACATTGAGTTCAAAGGCAAGGTCGTCAGTTACGTCGTCACTTTCGAGGCGCCGCAGCCCGGCGAGCAGGCCGCCATCAACCGCCTCCGCATCACCTTTGCAGTGGAATATATAGACCACAAAGAGGAAAAGAAAAACTGGAAACAAAACTTCCAATTTTTCTTTGATTATCCCACTACAACCGACCTCGCCTCCATACAGTCGCAGGCCCACGAAGCCATCCTCCGCCAGGTCATGGAAGACATTTTTAATAAAACTTTTACCGATTGGTAGTAGCTGTTATGCTGCTTGTGACTGGTTATTGTGCTTAAAAAGAGGTTGCTCTTTTTACCTTTGCAAAAAAACAATCATGGCCAAACCAAGCATTGCCGAACTCGAAAGCCACATGCCGCAAACCGGCAGCGTAGCGTGGATAGGTATCCGTCCGGGCGTCCGGCAGCCATTAATTGCCGTGGAAAAAGTAGAAGCCGTAGCGGGCACAGGTCTTCGCGGCGACCACTACGACAATCCCGGCGGCAAACGCCAACTCACCCTCATTCAGGGCGAACATTTAGACGCCGCAGCCTCCATCCTCTCACAGTCGGAAATTGACCCCGGCCTCACCCGCCGAAACATCGTGGTGCGCGGCATCAATTTGCAGGCGCTCAAAGAGCGGCGCTTCAGCATCGGCGAGGTGGTCATCGAAGCTACGGGCGACTGTGTGCCCTGTTCGCGCATGGAGGAAAACCTCGGCACAGGCGGCTACAACGCTATGTGCGGGCATGGCGGCATCACGGCGCGCATCGTTTCCAGCGGCCACATCAGCGTGGGCGACGAGGTAAAACTGCTGCCGGAAAATGCCTAAAACCAATGCCGTTCGATTGCTCAACGCGGCCGGCATCGCTTACCGTTTGGTGGAATACCGGTACGATGAGGCGCAGCTTGGCGTGGACAAAATAGCCCGCGACAATGGGCTTGAGCTGGAGCGCATTTTCAAAACGCTGGTGCTGAAAACCGAAACCGGGCAGGTCGTCGTGGCCGTCACTCCGGGCGATAAAGCATTGGATTTCAAAACGGTGGCCCGCCTCGCTGCCTGCAAAAAAATACACTTGGCCGAAATGAAAGAGTTGCAGTCGCTTACGGGCTACATACGCGGCGGCTGCTCTCCGGTAGGCATGAAAAAAAACTTCCCTGTTTTTATTGACCAATCGGCGCTGGAACACGAACGCATCCTGGTGAATGCCGGTGCGCGCGGCCTGCTCATGGAGGTAGCTCCCGGCGAATTGGGCAGCCTCTGCCATGCCGTTTTTGAATACATCACCGCCTGAATCTGCCCCGACATGGAAACCGCCGAACTGCTGCGCAAAGTCAGAAAATTGGAAATCAAAACCAAACGCCTGAGCCGCCACCTCTTCGCAGGCGAGTATCACAGCGCGTTCAAAGGGCGCGGCATGTCGTTCAGCGAGGTGCGCAGCTACCAGTTTGGCGACGACGTGCGCCACATAGACTGGAATGTGAGCGCCCGCACAGGCCAACCGTTTGTGAAGGTTTTTGAAGAAGAACGCGAACTGACGGTGATGCTGCTGGTGGACATGAGCGCCTCTTCCGTCTTTGGCGCTGTGGCGCAATCCAAACGCGAGTTTCAGATAGAAATAGCGGCGTTGCTGGCTTTTGCGGCCATTCAAAACAACGACAAAGCCGGCATCATTTTTTTTACCGACGAGGTGGAATTGTTCATCCCTCCACAGAAGGGAAGGCACCACATTTTGCGCATTATCAGAGAGTTGGTCAATTTTGAACCCCGCCGAAAGGGCACCAACATCGCTGCGGCGCTGGAGTTTTTCAGCCACGTCATCAAGAAGCGGTCCATCGGTTTTTTAATCTCGGATTTTGTTGCCCCCGACTACGAGCACGCGCTTCGCATTGCGGCCCGGCGGCACGAACTCATCGGCATTCAGGTCGGCGATCCCTTAGAGCGGCAACTGCCCGACGCCGGTTTGTTGCACTTCACCGACCCTGAAACCGGGCGCACCGCCTGGATGGACAGCTCGTCGGCGGAGTTGCGGCGCGAGTATGCCGCAGCAGCCCAAGCGCGGGATGACTATTTCAGGAATGCTTTTGCAAAAGGAGGGGCCGATGCGCTGCAAATCGGTACGGACGAATCCTACCTTCATGCGCTGATGGGATTTTTTCAAAGACGCCGTATTCCGTAGAGACGTTGCACGCTGTACAGACGTTGCATGCAACGTCTCTACGGTTTCATCAGGGCGCTACCGTTTTTCTTTTGCCCTGCGTTTGCTCGGCCATGCGCACGGCTGCTTCCAGATCGAGGATGCCGCCGGTGGTGGAGAGCGATTTGAACGGCACTTTGTCTTCGCCGCCGGGGATGATCACATCTATATTTTGTTTGGATGAGGAACTGACGAGGATGTTTTTGACCTGCACCGCCGTCAGTTGGGGAAAGTACGAACGCAGTACGGCGGCTGCGCCGGCCACCATAGGCGCGGCCATGCTGGTGCCCTGAAGGTTGCGGTATTGGTTGTCCACATCGGTGGAGTAGATGTCCACGCCGGGGGCGAAGATGTCCACATATTTGCTGCTGTAATTGGAAAATTCAGCGGCAAGCATTTCACCGCCTTTCCAGTGAGTGGCGCCCACTTCCATCCAGTTGGCGGCGTATTTTGGGCCGAAGAGGCCTTTTTTGAGGTAGCTGCGGTTGGGGAAATTATTTTGCAAGTCAATTTCCTGACCATCGTTGCCGGCGCCGTGTATGAGCAGCACATCGCGTTTGGCGGCATAGCGCACGGCACGGTCTATGGCGGCCTTGTGCGGAGAAGCGCCCTTGCCGAAGCTCATATTGATGACCAAAGCGCCATTGTCAACAGCATACAGGATGGCATTGGCCACGTCTTTATCGTGCTCGTCGCCGTTGGGCACGGTGCGCACAGACATGATACGTACGTTGCCGGCCACGCCATCCATACCGATGTTGTTGTTGCGTTGAGCGCCAATGATGCCGGCGACGTGGGTGCCGTGGGTAGCATCGGGGCCTTTGACATCGTTGTTGCCATAGCCTTTTTCGTCCACATCGGCGTAGTTGTCGCCCACTATGTTGCGCGGGTTGTAATCCAGATTGTAGTTGTAATTGTACTCGTCATCCAGATGCGTGTAGTACTCTTCGAGGTCGCGCTTGACATCGCCGAGGGTTTGGCCGCTGCCACCCATCACGCTGAGGGCTACGCGGGTGGCGCGGGTGACGGAAGGTTTGTTGCTTTTGACTTTGCGTACATCTTCTTCAGAGACCTGAAAGGGGTCTTTGCCAATGTGCTTCACCAGATCGTTCAGCGCTTCCACGACGGGGCCATACAACTCCATATTTTGCTTGGCCTGCTTGCGCTTTTCGGCTATGACGCCCTCGTATTCTTTATATTTTTCGTAGTCCTTTTTATCGGCGGCGCTGAGTTTGGAAGCATCGGCGTTTTTGAAACGGGCATCGTAGGCACGGTATTGGCGCACGACTTCGAGGTTGTCGGCGCCCACATTGCGGCCATCCTTACCGCCGAGGAAATTCCAGCCGTGAATATCGTCAATGTATCCGTTGTCGTCGTCGTCTTTACCGTTGCCGGCAATTTCGCCCGGGTTGGTCCACATCACATTGCGGAGGTCTTCGTGTTCGGCATCCACGCCGGAATCAATGACCGCCACGATGACGGTTTGGGAGGTTTTACCTTTCAGAGGCCCTTCATAAGCTTTGTTGGTGCGCAAACCGGGAAAGCCGTCTTTGGCAGGATCGAGGTGAAACCAGTCGAGCGGAGGTTTCTGCGCGCCGGCCAGAGTGGCGACCGAAAGAAGGAGGATTGTGAAAAAATGCTTCTGCTTCATAGTTAAGTAATGATTTTGAGAATGGATATTTGTGCCGCAATTTGAATTTTGCATGCGGCGTTGGAGATAAACGTCAATGCTGACCATTGAGATTTATACACAGACAAAATTTGTACCAAAAAGATGAAACTACTCAAAATTTTGATCTTGCTGTTGCTGCCGGCCTTCGCCCATGCGCAATATTGGGAAGCCGGCGCCTTTGCGGGGCTGTCCAATTATCTGGGCGATCTAAGCGCCAATTCCCAAACCATTTACATGCAAAACACAGGCTTCAGCGGCGCGGTCTTTGCACGTTACAACATCAACGACCTCACCGGAGTGCGCCTGGCGCTGGGCTATGCAGGCTTGTCGGGCACAGATGCCTTAGCCGACAGCGAGGCTATTCGCACCCGCAATCTCAGCTTCTCTTCCGATGTGATTGAACTGGCTCTCACCGGCGAACTGAACCTGCCGGGCTATCAGCCATACAACCTCAACCGGCCGCTTTCGCCGTACCTCTTTGCAGGCATTTCTGCATTTTATCACAATCCCACGGCCAACTTGGGCGGCGCGAACATCCGGCTTCGACCGCTCGGCACCGAAGGCCAGGGATTGCAAGACCGGCCGGCGCCTTATTCTTCCATTGCATTCGCTATTCCAATGGGCCTGGGCGTAAAATATGCCGTCACTGACCGGCTCAACATCGGTATAGAATTCGGTGCAAGAATGACCTTCACCGATTATTTGGACGACGTGAGCGGCACCTATCTCAGCTTTCCCGAACTCTTGGCAGGCAATGGTCCTCTCGCAGCGGCCCTCGGCAATCGGAGCGGCGAACTGCTGGGCGGCGAGCCTGTCATCGTTCCTACCGGTACTCCTCGTGGCGACAATCGCGCCCGCGATTGGTTTTTCAACGCCGGGCTGTCTATTTCCTACAATTTCTTAGACAGCGGCTTAGTGGGAAGCCGCAACAGAATCCGCAAAAAAGCAGGCTGCAGAACATAAGCAGATAAACTGCGAAGCAGATCACCACTCTCCGCAGGCAGAGATAAACTGCGCAACAGATTACTCCTCTCCGCAGGCAGATAAACTGCGCAGCAGATTACTCCGTAGGAGATAAACCATTACTTTTGCAGCATCCAAACCAAAAAAACATTGAGCTTATGTCCAATTCCACCATACGCTACAGCTTCCTGCTCGGCATGATCGCTCTCGCTGTTGTGAGCCGCATCCTGCCGCACCCCCACAATTTTACGCCCATCGGCGCAGTCGCTCTTTTCGGCGCAGCCTACTTCACGCGCCAATGGGTAGCTATGCTTGCTCCTTTCATCGCCCTGTGGCTCAGCGATTTATTTATCAATAACGTCATCTATGGGCAGTATTACGATGGCTTTCAGTGGTTCGGCTCGCTGTGGGTATATGGCGCCTTCGCCCTCATCAGCCTCTTGGGCATGGCAGCCCTGCGCCGGGTATCGGCAGCGCGGGTAGGCGGTTCGGCATGGGCCGCGTCGGTACTCTTTTTCATCGTCACCAATTTCGGCGTTTGGGCATCAGGCGGCATGTATCCCAAAAACACAGAAGGTCTCATAGCCTGCTTCGTCGCCGGCCTTCCCTTCTTCGGCAACACCATCATGGGCGATCTGTTTTACAGTCTCGTCCTGTTCGGCGCCTTCGAGTGGGCACAAGCCCGCAAGCTCATTCCTGCTGCCGCCTGACCGTTTTGCGAAAAACTCAACGCGTGCCGGAAAAGCCATCTCGCACCAACAACCCAAATCCCGCGCCACTCCGCGAAGGCATTGATTACTATATCGAAAACGGGCGCTACGTTTTTACCGAACACTTTTTGCGCCAACGCGGCTATTGCTGCCAAAGCGGCTGCCGCCATTGCCCTTATGGGTTCCAAAAGGAAATAATACCTGCGGAGGAGTAGGTTTCGGGTTGGAACGACTGCTGGCTGCAAGCCACAAGCCGTGATTACTACGCTTAGCACCGCCTACCGCACACCGCATACTGGTTTCGGGTTCAAGGTTTCGGGTTTCATCCGCCGAAGCCTTGGCGCAGGCGGGTTTCGGGTTCAAGGTTTCGCGCGACGATAAACTGCGCAGCAGATTCCCTCTCCATTAGCAGATAAACTGCGCAGCAGATTACCAACCCGTTCCTACCCCGACGATAAACTGCAAAGCAGATCACTCATGAGGCAGCACCTTCCCAAACCTGAGCAAAATAAGGTACATCAGCCCCGCGCCAACCAGTAAAAGCAGCATACACACCCCAAAACCTCCACCCAGCAAAGCCGCCGCCGTACCCGCCGCAATACTCACCGCGCCGACCGTCAGCGCATAAGGCAACTGCGTGCGAACATGATCAATATGCGGGCAATCGGAGGCGAGAGAACTCAGAATCGTCGTGTCGGAAATCGGAGAGCAGTGGTCGCCCAGCACCGATGCAGACAACACTACTGCAATGACGTTGAACAAGATAGCATTGGCGGCGCCCGGTTCCAAACCCGCCGATTGCCCCACTGCCCAGGCAATGGGTATGGCGATGGGATACAAAATAGCCATCGTACTCCAACTCGAACCGGTAGAGAACGAAATGCCCGCCGCCAACACAAAAATAATGGCCGGCAAGAGGTACGGGCTGATGCTGTCGCGCAGGGCTTCTGTCAGATAAGAGGCCGTATGCAATTGCTCCGTCACTGCCGCCAAAGACCAGGCCATGATCAGAATCAAAAGCGCCGGCAACATGGTTTTGAACCCGACGATCATAATATGGACGCTGTCGCCCAGATTGAGCGCCTTGCTGCGGATGGTCAAAATCAAAGCCGAGGCAGCGCCTGCAAATGAAGCCCACAGCAATGCCGTGTAAGAATCTGCACTGCCGATCACCTTGCCCAATTTGAGCACAAAACCCGCCTGCTCATCCGACAGCAATGTGCCCAGACTGCTCCAGGTGGCGCCCCAGCCTTGAGTGGCCGGTGCGGCGCCCATCTCTGCCAGTGCCGACCAACAAGCTTGCAAGCCGGTATCTAACAGTCCGAAAATCGTTATCAAAATAACCAAAGCTACCGGGATGAACGCATTATACCATTTCAATACCACTCCCTCAGCAGGCTGTAGCGCCTCTGTTTCATGGCTGCCCGCGACGGTTGATTTCTGCCGGGATACCTCGCCGGTAGTTCTGGCCCGCAATTCAGCCTGATACATCGGCCCAAAATCCCTTCTCATGTAAATAATCAACAACATAAAAATGAGGGTAAAAAACGCATAGAACGAATAGGGTAGGGCGCTCAAAAAGATAGAGTATGCCGTCATACCCGAACCAAAACCCTCAATGTTGGCAATGCCGCTGTCTATGTAGCCCAATTGCGCGCCGATCCAGGTGGTAATAAAGGCAACGGCGGCAACCGGCGCAGCGGTGCTGTCCACCAAGTAGGATAGTTTTTCTCTGGATATTCGGAATTTATCGGTCACCGGGCGCATGGTGTTGCCCACAATGAGCGTGTTGGCATAATCGTCAAAAAAAATAGCCACGCCCAGCAGCCAGGTAGTAAACTGCGCGCTGCGCGGCGAGCGGGCCAAACGACTCAGCGACTGCACGATACCCGCCATGCCGCCATTGCGGGATACCAAGGCCACCATACCCCCGATGAGCATGGAAAAAACGATGATAGACAAATGCCCGCTGTCGTTTAATGCAGCAACAACGTACTTCTGCACCACTTCTGCAAAGCTCATCAGGAAATAATACGGCGACTCGATGCGCATACCGCCTGCTATGAAAGCTCCGGTCCACACGCCTGCAAACAAAGAGGAGATCACCTCCCGAAAAATAAGCGCCAGCAAAATAGCTACCAAGGGAGGCAATACCGATAGCCAAAGTGGGATATGACGCAGCCGGTGGTTCCCGTTTTTAAGCTGCGCAACGTGGTGCAGGCTCAGTTTACCCTGCGGGCTGCGCAACAGCAAGAGTGTTCCTTTTGCGTCCACGGAAACCGGCAACGGCGCTATACCCTGTGTGAACTCTACTGCCTGCATCTCGCCATTGATCTCGATTTCAGCCATGCCGTGCGAGTCGGGGCTGGTAAAGACAGCTTTTCCTTGGTTCAGTTCCAACCGGTAGCTTTTTAGCTCAATGCCATTGGTGAACATGTCAGGCGATTGAGCAATCAGGTTGACGACAGACAAAAAGAGGCCGCCGATGAGCAAAATAAGTCGGTTTTTCATGTTTTGAAGTGTTCCGTGAAGGTTGGTGTTGCCGCAGCAGGCCCAAGAAATGAAGATTTTTCCAAACAGGCAATAATGAAATTTATTTTTTATCGCCGGCTTGATGAATCCGGGCCGAGTACATGGAAATCAACAGATATGCAGTGCCCCTGACATAAAGCGTAGAATTTTTATTCAAACAATCGCCAAAGACTTAAGCCTTTCTTTGTTTCTTTGCGACGCTAACAATCAAAAACCTTCATAGCCTATGAAAAAAGTAGTACTCTTGTTTGCCCTCGCCATGACGGCAACAGTTGCCATGTTCGCACAAACCGTTTTGTGGTCGGAACCTTTCAACGGCGGCTCCAATGGCTGGACCGTGCGCACCGTTCAATGCGGCAACATCACCGGCGCTCATGTGGGCCGCTGGACACTCACTTCTGCCACCGTCAATGGAACGGCAGTATCTAACCTGCAAGCGGAATTTCAGGTCAATACCATTGAGGATTACTCTGTTCGTTTCACTGACGGAACCAACCGCGGCGAAATGCAGGCTCGTTACACGCTGGCCGGTAACGTGCTGACTTCCAACCTCAACAGCATTACCATTCCGCTGAACAGTACCATTTTCAACTACAATGCCACCAACCGCCAAACGCTCTATTTCAGCAACATGAGCATAGCGCAAGATCAGTACACGGCCTGGGGTTCTACGCTCATCGGCGTGGGTTCGCCTTCCTTTACGGTGAACGGCAGTACGCTGACCATAGTCAATACTGCCGGCACGGTGCAATTGGTGTTCAGCAAGGCTGCCGACTGCGGCGCTATGTGGTGGTGGTCGCCCAACGGAAGTGTGCGCTCCGGCGCCCTGTTCAATGCCGCTACAGGAGAAGTAGTTATCAACTCGCCTACCGCTGCCAACGGCGCTATGGTGCTCAATGCCGACTACCTCACCACTCGCGGCCTCAGCGCCAATGTGCCTTCCGGTCCGCCGCCATACCCACAGTACACCAGCGAACTTATTTCGCCGAGAATTGACCTCTCTGCGGTTACGGCCAACGTTTCGCTCTCTTTCTATCAGTTGGTGCGCTTCCTCAACCCGGCTACCTCCGCACCTGCCACCACATTGCGCACTTCTTACGCCATCAGCACAGACGACGGCGCTACTTGGGGCGATGCGATCAACGCCAATACTGACTTGGCAGTCAATACGGCGCAGCAGTCTCAGCGTTTGTTCCCGCTGCCCGGCGTGCAAGGCTCGGCCAATGTGCGCATCAAGTTCATCTGGTCTTCTGATTTTTACTACTGGGCTATTGACGACATTGCCCTGCTGGAGCAGCCTCGCCACGACATGCGTGTGAATACCAACTTCTTCGCCATTACGCCCAACTTTGCCACTCCGGCAAGTCAGGTAGAACCCTGGCGCTTCTTGGCAGATATTGAAAATGTAGGCGCTTCAACTTCCACAGGCGTCAACCTCAATCTCGCCATCACCAACTCCACTTCTATGGCCGTAGCTTACGACGGCAATGTGGTATATGGCGATGTGGCTGCCGGGTATGTGGATGAAAACCGCATCTTCCCTACGGCTACTAATCCTGCCAACTTCCCCACAGGAAACTACGCAGGCCGCTATCAGGTCACGGCAGATTCCACCGATGCCTTCCCGAATGATAATATAATCAACTGGAGCTTCGTGGTGACGGATTCTCTCTTTACTAAAGAAGGTACCCGTACGCGCGGCATTGCACCGGCAGCCGAACCGAGTTTCACTTACGGCAACATTTATTATGTTCCCAACGGTGCAGGTTTATACGCCCGCTACCTGTCGTTCGGCGTCACCAATGCAAACGAACTCACCGGTCGCTCTGTGACCACCTTGCTCTACAAATGGCAAAATGCCAACGACAATACCACTGCCGAACCTGCCGAATATGGCGGCGCCCCCATTGCGTTCAACTCTTATACCTTTACAGGAACGGAGGGCACCAACTTCATTACCATACCCTTCGACCTTGACGGCAACGCCATCCCTCTCGAAGACGGCTACCACTATATTGCAACAGTGCAATACTTTACGGAAGACAATCAATCTCTGTTCCTCGGCGGAAACGGGGTACTCAACTACGGCGCAATGGTTTTTGGAACCGACTCTCTGAACCAGAACCGCTATCACACAGCGCTGGTGGTGGGGCAGAATTCCAGCCCCTCTTTCAGCACCTTAGCTTTCGGCTATGGCATCTGCCCGCAAATTCGCATGTCTATCGGCGACAACCCAGACCTCAGCAGCTCCGCTTTCATTACCAGTGTTAATGATATAACCAAGGAAAACCTGTTGGAGGTATTCCCCAACCCGGCTTCCGAAGTTGTTTATCTGAAGCTGTTGCTGGAAGAAACGCAAGACGTGCAAATCAGCATTTTCGATGTGCAGGGGCACTTGCTCAATACCCGCAAATTCGACAACGTGAGCCGCGAAACCATCGAGGTGCCCGTACGCGATTTGCCGGCAGGCACTTATTTAGTGCGCTTAGCAACACCTAATGGCATCAACGTTCGCCAAATTGTGGTAGGACGGTAAGATACTACTAAGTGTTTTAGCTTATAAGCAAACGAGTTGCGGGATACATGTTCTCGCAACTCGTTTTTTTTGTAAGGGGCGACAAAAAAATAAAGTGGTAGCCCGCCTGTTTTAGTTACAGAACAACTATTGGTGCTCCCGCATCGTATCCTCCAGTTCCGACAACACCGAGGCATCCTCTATCGTCGAAGGCATGGTAAACTCCTTGCCGTCGGCCATGTTGCGCATGATCTTGCGCAGGATTTTGCCCGATCTCGTTTTCGGTAGTCGTTTTACTACAATGGCCTGTTTGAAAAAAGCCACCGGCCCTACCTTCTCGCGTACCAAAGCCACCAACTCTTTTTCCAATTGCTCCTCTCCGATGTTGATGCCCGCTTTGAGCACCACAAACCCCATCGGTACTTCGCCCTTCATATTGTCGTGTACGCCGATGACGGCACACTCGGCCACCGCCGGATGCGCAGCCACCACTTCCTCCATCGCCGCCGTCGAGAGCCGGTGCCCGGCCACGTTGATGATGTCGTCTATGCGGCCAGTGATGTACACATAGCCGTCGGCATCTATGTAGCCGCCGTCGCCGGAGAAGAAATAGCCGGGATACGGATCGAGGTAAGATTGTTTAAATCGGACGGTATCGTTCCACAAATCGGGCAGGTTGCCGGGCGGCAGCGGCAGTTTTACCACCACAATGCCCTCCTCGCCGGCAGGCATTTGCCGGCCGGTCGCGTCAAGCACCTGAATGTCGAAGCCGCACACGGGTTTGCTCACCGAGCCGGGCTTCACAGGCAGCAATTCCAGCCCCACCGAGTTGGCCAGCATAGGCCATCCCGATTCGGTTTGCCACCAGTGGTCTATCACGGGTTTGCCCAATAGTTGCTGCGACCACTCCAAGGTGGCTACATCGCAGCGCTCGCCGGCCAAAAACAGATAGCGCAGGCTGTTCAAGTCGTATTGATGCCGCAGACTGCCCTCCGGGTCTTCTTTTTTAATGGCCCGAATGGCCGTCGGCGCCGTGAAAAGTACGTTCACTTTGTACTCCTCAATAACGCGCCAAAACGCGCCGGCATCGGGTGTCCGCACAGGTTTGCCCTCATATAAAATGGTGGTACAGCCATGCAGCAGCGGCCCGTAAATGATGTACGAGTGGCCCACCACCCAACCTACATCGGATGCGGCCCAGTACACATCGCCGGGCTGCACGCCATATATATTGGCCATGCTCCACTTCAGCGCTACCGCGTAGCCGCCATTGTCGCGCACCACGCCTTTGGGCTTGCCCGTCGTACCCGATGTGTATAAAATGTACAGCGGATCGGTAGCTTCCACCTCTACATGAGCAGCCGGTTCGGCCTTGGCCATCAGTTCATTCCAGTCATGGTCGCGGCCGGGCACCAGAGGCACGGGTACAAAATCGCGTTGCAACACAATGCAGGCATCGGGTTTGTGCGTGGCTTCCTCCCAAGCCAGGTTCACAATAGGCATGTACTCAATCACCTTGCTGATCTCAATACCGCCGCCCGATGTGATGAGCAGTTTCGGCTTGGCATCGTCTATGCGAATGGCCAGCTCGCGCGGCGCAAAACCGCCGAACACCACCGAATGTACGGCCCCCAACCGGGCGCAGGCCAGCATGGCCACCACCGTTTGCGGCACCATCGGCATATAAATCACCACGCGGTCGCCTTTTTCTACGCCGAAACTTTTCAGTACCCCGGCAAAGCGGCTCACCTCGTCCAACAGTTCGCGGTAGGTGATGCTGCGTTTTACCCCGGTGGTAGGCGAGTCGTAATGGATGGCCACTTGCTCGCCCCGGCCGGCTTCAACATGGTAGTCCAAACACAGCCAGGCCGTATTCAGCCGCCCGCCGCCATACCAGCGGTCTAGCCCTTTTTCGTCTTTAAAAAGAATTTTTTCGGGAAACCGAAACCAGGAAACGGCTTTGGCTTGCTCTTCCCAAAAAGCCTCCGGCTGCCGGATGCTTCGGTCAAATGTGGATTGGTAGGACATGGGTTGTTTGTTTACAGTATTTTTATGGCAGCCGCCCGCTCTACCGCCTCCCCGACCCTCCAAAGGAGGGAGAAAGCAGGCTGCGGGCGCCGGGTGTTCCGCTCTTATGCGGCCACTATGCTCTATCCCGCCGGCCGCATATCCGCTTCACCCCCTGCTGCGGCCAAACGCGATGGGCCAGCAAGTCAGGAGGCAACCCGAAGTTGCCGCCTGACCTGCTCCCGCTTGCACACCCTACTTCGCGCCGGTTTTGATCTGTCTTCGCCGGCGCGAGGTTCTACCTCGTGCCGACTATCCTGCGGGTTCTACCCGCTTACAAACTCTACTTCGCGCCGGTTTTGATCTCTTCTACGATCTCCGGATTGAGCAGCGTAGAGGTATCGCCCAGACTGTCGGTTTCGCCGGCGGCCACTTTGCGCAAAATGCGGCGCATGATCTTACCGGAGCGCGTTTTGGGCAAACCGGTCACTACTTGTATCTTGTCGGGCTTGGCAATCGGGCCGATCACCTTGGTCACTACCGCCAGCACCTCCTTAATGAATTGTTGCTCATCGGAAATCACTCCGGTGGCGATGACATAGGCATAAATGCCCTGCCCTTTGATGTCGTGCGGATAGCCCACCACTGCCGATTCCACCACCTGTGGGTGCTGATTGATGGCGTTTTCTACCTCCGCCGTGCCGATGCGGTGTCCCGATACGTTGATCACGTCATCCACCCGGCCAATGATGCGGTACATACCGTCATGGTCGCGGCGGGCGCCGTCGCCGGTGAAATATTTGCCCGGGAAGGTGCTGAAATACGTTTGCTTGCAGCGCTCGTGATCGCCATAAGTGGTGCGGATGATCGAAGGCCAGGGATATTTGATGCAAAGCATACCCTCCACATTATCGCCCTCCAATTCTACGCCATTGGTATCCACCAGACAAGGCTGTACGCCCGGCATCGGGAAAGTGGCATAAGAAGGAATGGTGGGCGTCACACCTGCCAGCGGCGTGATGAGGATGCCGCCGGTTTCGGTTTGCCACCAGGTGTCGGCGATGGGCAGTTTGCCTCCGCCGATTTTGTCCTGATACCAGTGCCAGGCCTCTTCGTTGATCGGCTCTCCTACGCTGCCCAATACTTTCAGGCTGCTGAAATCGTGCCCTTCGGTGTATTGATCGCCCATCGCCATGAGTGCGCGTATGGCCGTAGGCGCCGTGTAGAAGTGTGTAACTTTCAGTTTTTCGATGGTTTGCCAGAACCTCGCTGCATCCGGGTAAGTCGGCACACCTTCAAACATTACTGTGGTGGCGCCGGCCAGCAGCGGGCCATAAACGATGTAAGAGTGGCCGGTGATCCAGCCAATGTCGGCCGTACACCAGTATATGTCACCGTCGTCGTATTGGAATACATTCTTGAAACTGTAAGCGGTATAAACCATGTATCCGCCGCAGGTGTGTACCACGCCTTTGGGTTTGCCCGTCGAGCCGGAAGTATAGAGGATGAAGAGCATGTCTTCTGCGTCCATTTGTTCGGCGGGGCATTCGGCGCTCTGATGGTCCACTTCTTCGTGCCACCATTTGTCAATGGCAGAGTTGAAAGCGAGCGGGTCGCCGGTAGATTGGTGAACCAAAACGGTTTTTACGCTGTCGCAGCCCAGAGCGATGGCTTCGTCCACCACAGCTTTTACGGGAATGTGCTTGGCGCCCCGGTCGTTGAAGTCGGAGCAGATCACCATTTTACACTCGGAGTCCTTGATGCGGTCGGCCAGTGCGGAGGCTGAGAAGCCTGCAAATACCACGGAGTGAACGGCGCCGATGCGGGCGCAGGCCAATACGGCAATGGCCAGTTCGGGCACCATAGGCATATAAAAACAAACGCGGTCTCCTTTCTGAATTCCATTGGCCTTCAGTGCATTGGCAGTTCTATTTACTGCTTCGTACAACTGGCGATAGGTATAAGTTTTGTTCGGAGCCTTAGGGTCATTGGCCTCCCACAGAATAGCTGTCTGATCTCCCCGGTCGGCCAAGTGGCGGTCTAAGCAGTTTTCAGTGATGTTCATTTTACCATTTACAAACCATTTGACATCCAGATTGTGGAAATCCCATTCCACAACTTTATCCCACTTTTTTTGCCAGGTAAATGTTTCTGCCTGTTCTGCCCAGAAGCCTTCGGGATCTTCTACGCTGCGTTGGTACACTTCTTTGTACTCGTCGAAAGATTTGATCACTTTTGTCATTGTTGGTCAGGTTTTGATGGAGCACAAATATATATAGATATTTATATTTGTGCATATAATTTGCAAATATTTTTTATCCGTATTCAATCAGTTCATTGATAGCATCTATGAGCTGGTCGTTATCAAAAGGTTTGGAGAGATAAATTTCCGCGCCGCTGTCGTATCCTTGCCGCCGGTCTTGCATAGTGCCTTTGGCAGTGAGAAAGATGATCCGGCAGTCTTCCAAAGCAGGAATGGCCCGTATACGCAGTGCGGTTTGGAAGCCGTCTAAGCCAGGCATCATCACATCTAATACGATGAGATTGGGCACAAGCTCTTGTGCGAGTGCCAGCGCCTGCTCTCCGTTGGTGGCGGTAAAGACCTGGTATCCTTCATTTTTTACCAGAAACTCCAGTGCGGCAAGGATTCCCGGTTCATCGTCCACCAACAGGATTTTTACAGTGTTTTTGTCGGTCATGTCTGGTATTTATTGGTCAATCGTTTGGTTTGGAGCGGCAATATAGGCGATATGATTTTTGATTGCAAAAGACTTTTGTCAATATAAAAAATGATAAACCTCATTTGTTATCTTTGCCATGAAATTGATACGAAATTCATTCGTTCGGCAAGCCAAAAGGAATGTGACTTTGCCGGCGAGTACCGTCTCAAACGTGTTTTTTCCACTAAACAAAAAAGTAAAATGAATCTGAACTTAATGGATTTGCTCCAGGGCCAATTGCCGGACGACATGGTTGATCAACTCAGCTCTCAGCTTGGAGCAGACCGCCAACAAACGGCCTCTGCTGCTACCGGTATCATGGGTACTTTGGTCAGTGCTTTGGCTCGCAATGCTTCGACTGAACAAGGAGCCGCTGCTTTGTCGAATGCCTTGGACAGGGACCATGACGGCAGCATACTCAGCAATCTGGCAGGTTTGCTCGGCGGTCAAGCGCCTGCTCAAGACAACCGCGCACTCAATGGCGCCGGCATCCTCAACCACATCCTCGGCGACCGCCAAAGTGGCGCCGTTGACATGATCAGCCAGATGAGCGGTCTCAATTCCGGCCAAACGGGCAATCTGATGCAAATGCTCGCTCCGGTAGTGATGGGGATGTTGGGCCAAAGCAAACGCCAGCAAGGATTGGATGTGGCCGGCTTGGCAGGCTTATTGACCAATGTAGCCGGCTCCAAGCAGGCACAGGGCAATCCGGCTATGAGCATGGTTTCCCGACTACTCGACCGCGATGGCGACGGCAGCGCTATGGACGACATCGCCCGTATCGGCATGAATGTGCTGGGGAATTTGTTCAAAAAGTAATCGGAGTACAAAACAACGATCATAAAAAAGCCGGGCAACTGTACGTCGTCCGGCTTTTGTTTTTTGGCGTCCCTTTGCTCAGATCACTTTGAGCGCTCTGGCCAAATAGGTGAGCACAAAGGGTAGCGCTACCCAGAACCATTCGTTCATGAACATGAGCATCAATATCATAATGACAAGAGAGACTAAGAAGATTACCCAGTCCATCATGGTGGAAGAAGAAGATTCGGAAGTCATAACTCATTTTGTTTTGGTACGGCAAAAGTAAAAAATCCTTTTCTTTACGGCGCAAAAAAAACGAACATGAGCATTTTTGACAAATTTCAACTCGCAGGCAAAACCGCCGTCATCACCGGCGCCAGCAAAGGCATCGGTGAAGGCATTGCCCGCGCCCTGGGGCAGGCGGGCGCAAAAGTGGTGGTGAGCAGTCGCAAACAGGAGGCAGTAGAAGCTATTGCCGCTGAGTTGCGCTCAGAAGGCATTGATGCTCTGGCTGTTGCAGCCAATACAGGAAGCGCCGACGATCTGCAACGCCTCGCAGAAAAGAGCTTGGCGCATTTCGGCGGCGTGGACATTTTGGTCAATAATGCAGCTACCAATCCTGTTTTTGGGCCGGTGGAACAAACCGATGCGGCCGCTTTTGACAAAATCATGGAAGTGAATGTCAAAGGCCCATTTGAACTGAGTAAACTCTTATTGCCTTCTATGAAAGCGCGCGGCGGCGGCTCCATCATCAACATCAGCAGCATCGGCGGTATTTCGCCCGAACCCATGCTGGGCATTTACAGCGTGAGCAAATCTGCTCTGATGATGCTCACCAAAGTGCAGGCTAAGGAGTGGGGAGCTTACGGCATCCGGGCCAACGTGATTTGTCCGGGGCTAATTAAAACCAAGTTTAGTCAGGCGCTTTGGAGCAATGATGCCATCCTGAATCATGTGCTGGGGCAATTGCCGCTGGCACGGGTAGGCTCGGTGGAGGAAATATCGGGGCTGGCGCTGTTTCTGGCATCCGATGCGGCAGCGTATTGTACGGGTGCGGTGTTTACGGCAGATGGGGGGCATACTATTTAAAGTTTGCGGTAGACGGTAGGCGGCGCCATCGTGGAGCGTTCTTCTCCAGCTTAGTGAAGGGGTGACTGCCCCACTGGAACTTGCTGAGTCACCCCTTCACTACCCCCGAAGCCCGGAACCTGAAACCTTGGGATCGAAACACGAAACATTTTTTTGAACCAAATAAAAACCAACCAAGATCATGGCTTCAGACATCGAAATTGCCAGAAGTATTCAACTCAAAGACATTGGCGCGATAGCCGCTCAGCTCGGCATCGGGGAAGATCAGATAGAGCGCTACGGGCGCTACAAAGCGAAACTGCCACTGCATCTCATTGACCGCGAGAAAGCAGCAAAAAACAAGCTGATACTCGTGTCGGCCATATCGCCTACGCCGGCGGGCGAGGGCAAAACCACCGTTTCGATAGGCTTGGCGCAGGGCCTCAACCGCATCGGGAAGCGCACTACGGCTGTGTTGCGGGAGCCTTCGCTGGGGCCGGTTTTCGGTATCAAAGGCGGGGCCACCGGCGGAGGATATTCGCAGGTGTTGCCGATGGAAGACATCAACCTGCACTTCACCGGCGATTTTGCAGCCATAGAAAAAGCGCACAACCTGCTGGCCGCCCTGATTGACAACAACCTGCAAAACAAAAAGAACAACCTCGGCATTGACCCCCGCACCGTGGCCTGGAAACGGGTGATGGACATGAACGACCGCGCTTTGCGCAAACTCGTCATCGGGTTGGGCGGCACTACGGGCGGCGTGCCCCGCGAAACGGGGTTCGACATCACGGCGGCCTCTGAAATCATGGCGATACTTTGTCTCTCAGACGACCTGATTGACCTCAAACGTCGCTTCGGAAATATTTTTGTAGGATTCACCTACGATAAGCAGCCCGTTTTTGCCCGCGACCTGCACGCTCCCGGCGCCATGGCTGCGCTGATGAAGGACGCCATCAAGCCCAACCTGGTGCAAACCATTGAAGGGCAGCCGGCTATTTTACACGGTGGCCCGTTTGCCAATATTGCGCAAGGCACCAATTCCATCATTGCCACCCGGATGGGGCTGAGTCTGTCGGATTACGTTGTAACGGAAGCGGGCTTCGGTTTCGATCTCGGCGCCGAGAAATTTTTGGATATCAAGTGCCGCACGGCGGGGCTTTCGCCCAATGCCATCGTGATAGTGGCCACCATCCGGGCATTGAAATATCATGGCGGCGCAGGGCTGAAAAACTTGACCGAACCGAATCCGGATGCGGTAGCAAAGGGCTTGCCCAACCTCGAAAAGCATTTGGAAAATGCCAAGCTTTTCAATGTGCCCTGCGTAGTGGCCATCAATAAGTTTACTTCCGACAGCGCCGAAGAGATTCAAGTGATTCAGGAGCGTTGCGCCGAATTGGGCGTGCCGGTGAACGTGGCCGATGTATGGGGTCAGGGCGGCGCGGGTACTACCGATCTGGCCTCGACGGTGGCGGCATTGGCAGACGGCAACACCACGCCGTTTACACCATTATATGATTGGGAATGGAGCGTGGAGGAAAAAATACGCACCATTGCCACTAAATACTATGGCGCCGGCTCGGTGGAGTTTCAGGCGAAAGCCAAAACCGACCTCAAGCGGATCAGTACGCTGGGCATGGACAAGCTGCCGGTGTGTATGGCCAAAACGCAAAAGTCGCTTTCCGACAATCCCGATCTCATCGGTCGTCCGCAGGGTTTCACGCTCACCGTGCGCGAAATAGAGCTGGCCGCCGGGGCGGGCTTTTTGGTGCCCATCACCGGTGAGATGATGCGCATGCCGGGATTGCCGGAAGTGCCTGCTGCCAACGGTATTGATATTGACGACGAGGGCAATATCAGCGGCTTGTTCTGAGGGTGATTGCCTTGCGCGCCAGGGACCGCAGCGGATACCTGCCTGCTGCACAACCCCGTTTTTTTTTGGGGGGGCAGCAGGCAGGTATGGAGCGAAGGGCCCGCCCGCCGGTTTGTATGCTTGGATATGGTGGAGATGGGGAGAGGCGGGGGCGCCCAAAAAATCATATCTCAAAATAGGGGATTCGTTTACCTTTGCGCCCCGAAACCCGGACCATCGGGAAGGAATCAAAAAAACATGAACACAATGAGAATCTTTTTTGCTTTGATGTTGACGGCAGCCCTGTGGGCTTGCAACAGCGCTGAAAAAACGCCTGCGGAAAATACCGCTCCTGTTGTGCAAGATACCAGCGCCACAGTGGAGACGCCACCTGCGGAGGTTCAAGACACTACGCCGCCGGCGCCTTATGAAAACATTGAATGGAAGCTGTACACACTGGCGGGCCAAAGGCCGTTCAAGGATGCGCAGATGACCCTGAAAATGGAAAAGGGTAAGATGACCGGATCGGGGGGCTGCAACCAGTACAGCGGCGCCTATACGGTGAGTGAAGGGGGCGTCTTCAGTGTGTCGTCAGAAATAGCCTCCACCAAGCGCATGTGCGAGGGGCTTTTGGGGCAGGAAAGTAAATTTTTTGAGATGCTCCGTGGCGCTACTTCGCTTAAAATGAATAAGGTAGAGCTGGTGATTGCTTCGCCGGGGGGCGATCTGGTATTTCATAATGCACCGGATACTCCTGCAAAATCAGACGCGCCTGCCACAAAAGAGGCGCCGGCCGAAAAGAAGAAGCAGTAATCAATTGAGATGCAGCACCATCACCGGTTTGCGGGTGATGCGCGCCATGTTGCGGGTCTGACTCTTGTGGAAGAGTTGTTCCCATAGATTGCGCCGTCGGGTGACTAAAACTACCAATTCGGTATGGTGCTGCTCTGCGTATTCGTTGAGGGCCTCGGCAACGGAATCGGCTTCCAGTTCGGCTATTTCGAAGGCAAAAGACGGCTCGCCCCCGGCAAAGAGCGTGCTGAAAATCCCTTCCTTTTCCTGAGTAAAGCGATCGCTGCCGGCATCTCGGACATGCACAAAATGGATGTGTGCTTTAAATGCGCGATTAAATTCGAGCAATTGCGCTACCATTCGCTGGTCGGCAGCTTCGTAATGACTGGCGTATAGAATATGATGAATGGGTTTGAAATCTGCCTCAGTGGGGACCAGTATCACCGGGCAATCGGCTCTTTGTGCTACTGCGGAAGATACGCTGCCGAAAACTTTGTTGAGAATGCCTCCTTCGCCAGTAGTACCCATGATGATGAGGTCTTGCTCGTGAGAGTGTTTGATGATTTCATCGGCGGGAAAACCCACCCAGACCTCTTTTTCAATAGCTACCCCTGAAACCGCCCCGGTGTTTTCGATGCCTGCGATAAATTCGTCAAGCATTTGATGGCGGAGCTTGGAAAACGCGGTCATGGGAGGAATAAAATTGGGATATTCGGAGTCCACCTGCGGCATAAACACATACACGACTTTGATGGACGGCCGCCCCTGGCGGGCTGCAAACTGAAGCGCATATCGGACTGCATTGGCGGCGGTGTCGGAAAAATCAACAGGAACCAGAATATTGTTCATCATGGCATTTGTTTTTCTGAAACGAAGATGCTCACATTTCATTTAGCGCGCGTTGATATTCATCAATGTGGGCGGTGATTTTTGAAACTTTGGCCTCAAACATGTAGTTTTGCCCTTCGAAGTGCCGCCAAACGCTCTATCGCGGCTGCGCATGGCGCGGCTGAGGAAAGTCCGGACAACGCAGAGCGCCGCACCACCTAACGGGTGGGATTCGCAGTGGGCAACCACGCGAAGCCGGAAAGTGCCACAGAAAAGATACCGCCTCGCCTCGGCGGGGTAAGGGTGAAATCGCGGTGTAAGAGACCACGCCGCCCGGCAGCAATGCGGGCGAGGGTAAACCCTGCGGGTTGAAATGCCATGTAAACCTCAATTTTGCCAGAGGCGCTTCGGCGAACCCTGAGCGAAGACGGGTTGCTCGCCCGTTCACCGCGCTTTGGCGCGGAGGTTGAGGAGGGTAGGCAGAGCAGACTCCTGCCGCGAGGCTGGAGCCAGATAAATGATAGAGGCTGTGCGCGTTGTGAGGCGCGGGCAGTACAAAATCCGGCTTACAGCTTGGCGGCGCTTCGTTTTTTTTATCATACCCCCCCTCGCGCTGCGCAGAGCGTTAATCTTCTTCTTTCCCTTCTCCTGTGGGAATGTTTTCTCCGGCAATGGCTTTGTCTATGGCTGCTTTCAGCTCCAGCAGTTCGCCTTCGTCAAAACTTTTGGCGGTGTGCCATTCACCGTTTTTGCGATATACTTTTTCCACCACGAAGTTTTTCCAAGTGGAGCCGTCAGGGCGTTTGTTTTCCCACACAGTGATTTTGGCGGAGCCGACCTGATAGGTAGCAGAGGGTTTTTGTTTGGCGGGCGCTTCGGCGGCGGCGGCCTGCTGTGCAATGGAGGTGACTGCGCATCCTGCAACGAGGAGGGCAACGAGCATCAATTGTTTCCAGAATTTCATGGCGAGTCATTTTTTAGTTTGAATGCCAGCAAGATATGACTTCACACGTCAATTTGGAAACAGTAGTGGATTTTTTTATTGCGAAAGTCTTCCGGCACGGTTTTGTTGCTGATGTCGGTGATGCGGGCGCCGCCCCAGATTCTTTCGGTATCGAGTTTGAATTTTCGGAAATTGGTAGAGAAAAAGAGCGTGCCACCGGGATGGAGCCGGTGCAGGCAACGGTTGATGAGATAGGTGTGGTCTCTCTGGATGTCGAAATCGTGGCGCATCCGTTTGGAGTTGGAGAAAGTAGGCGGATCGAGGACGATGAGATCAAATTTTTCGATGGGTTCGTTGAGCAGCCAGGCGGTGACGTCGGTTTGGATAAACCGGTGTTGCGAGCCATTTAATTCATTGATTTTCAAATTTTCTTCGGCCCATTGCAGGTAGGTGGCCGACATGTCGAGGGTAGTGGTGGCTGCGGCGCCGCCGGCTGCGGCATACACAGTGAAGGAGCCGGTGTAGGCAAAGAGGTTGAGTACGCTTTTGCCCTTTGACAGTTGGCGCACCATTTTGCGGGTTTGCCGGTGATCTAGGAAAAGGCCGGTATCGAGATAATCGCTGAGGTTGACCTTGAATTGCAGGCCGTCTTCATGCACGATGACTTCGTGGCTGCGCGTTGCCACTTTTTCGTATTGAGCGGCGCCTTTCTGGCGGCTGCGGGATTTGAACCAGACCTGTTCGGGCGCTACTTCGAGGGTTTCGGCCATGATTTGGCGGCAGCCGGCGCGCCAAATCTGGTATTCCTCTTCATCTAAGGGGTGATCGCGCTCATACTCGGCGACGTGCAGGCTACCCTCGTACCAATCAATGGCGAGGGGGAACTCAGGAATATCTGCATCGTAAATCCGGTAGCAGGTGATGCCTTGCCGGCGCGCCCATTTGCCGATGTGGCGGTGCATTTTGTGGAGGCGGTTGGCCAGCATTTGGAAGTCAGGTAACGGCATGGAACGGGTGGATTTCGGATTTCTAATTTCGGATTTCTAATTTCGGGTACTCGTCCGTTGCGTGAGGGGGCCGCCGGAAGGACGACGATAGGAGGACGCCCCAGGCACCCGACGGCGCATGGGTATGTGCGAGAGCGCCGGCACGCCCAGAAATGTCAGGTTTTAGGGGGTGTATGGGTTGTGAATTGTGTAATGACGGCATCGCAGGCGGCGTCGAGCATGTGATAGACTTCTTCGAAGAGTTGGTTGTGGTAGTATGGATCGGGCACGTCGCGGTTTTCGCCGGGGTGGAGGAAGTTCATAATCATGGCGATTTTACTGCGTTGCTCGTCGGTTTGGGCCAAGCCGAGGAGGTCTTCGTAGTTGCTGCTGTCCATAGCGAGGATGAGGTCGAAGTGGTCGAAATCGTCTTTGCGCACTTGGCGGGCGCGTTGGCGGGCGATGTCAAAACCGTGATTGCGGCCGGTGCGGATGGAGCGGCTGTCGGGGCGTTCGCCGGCGTGCCATGCTCCGGTGCCTGCGGAGTCCACCTTCCAATGGAGGTTGTTGGCCTGGGCTTTTGCCTGCATAATACCCTCAGCCAAGGGCGAGCGACAAATATTTCCGAGGCAAACCATTAGAATTTTCATGGTGTCAATGGATTTATATTCTAAACCAAACGATATTTGTCCCTTGAAAATCAACGGGCTTCACAAATTGCGGTAATAAACACTGCTTTGGGAAGTAAAGTTGAAGCCCGGCGCGACCATACGAGCCGGGTTCACCAAACGCAAAATTGTATGAGAGTTGTAATTGCCGGCGCAGGGGATGTGGGGTTTCACCTTGCGGAACTGCTGGCGTATGAGGACAAAGACATTGTACTCATAGATTTGGATCAAGACCTGCTGGACTATGCCTCCACTCACTTGGATGTGCTGACTGTGCGGGGCGATTCTGCCTCGCCGCAAGTGCTGGAGCAGGCGGGCGTAGAACGCGCCAACCTTTTTCTGGCAGTTACTACCTCGGAGAAGACGAACCTGATGTCGGCTATTTTGGCAAAAAAAATCGGCGCCCGGCAAACCATCGCCCGCGTGAACAGCCCTGAGTATCTGGAGGAGGTGAATCGGGAAATTTTTGACGAGTTGGGGGTTGATACGCTCATCTCTCCGCAGGAACTGGCGGCAGCGGAAATTGCGCGATTGGTGCAGCAGTGTTCGTTTACCGATATTTTTGAATTTGAGGAGGGAAAAATTGCATTAGCCGGCATCACATTGGACGATTCTTCGCGGCTGCTCAATGTGCCGCTGTGCAGCTTCGGCCAGTATTGTACCGATGACAGTGTGCGGCCGATGGCCATTTTGCGGGGGCACCAAACGATCATTCCGCATGGCGATACGGTGCTGCGGCGTGGCGATCATGTTTACTTTATTACCAAAAGAGAGAACATAGACGAGCTCAATCAATTGGTGGGGAAAACCAAAGTGCGCCTCAAAAACATCATGATTGTGGGGGGCACGCCGCTGGCACTGGCTACTGCCAAACGTTTGGAGGCCGACTACAACGTGACGCTCATTGAAAAGAGCAAGGATGTGTGCAAAGAATTGGCGGATGAGTTGCGTAACACACTCATCATTCATGGCGATGCCGGCAATGTAACGCTGCTGGAGGAGGAGGGCATTCACCGGATGGACGCATTTATTGCTCTTTCTCCCAATTCAGAAACCAACATCATCGCCAGTCTGACGGCCAAAAACTTCGGCGTTTACAAAACCATTGCTCAGGTAGAAAACAAAGAGTACATCCACATTTCGCAAAACATAGGCGTGGACACGCTCATCAATAAAAAACTCATAGCGGCCAACAACATCTTCCGCTTCGTGCGCAAGGGGCATGTGGAGGCCATTACCAGCCTGCACGGCGTGGATGCCGAGGTGATAGAGTACGTCATCACCAAGGCGAATCAACTGACGAAAAAGAGCCTCAAAGAGCTGCACTTTCCCAAAACGGCCCTCATTGGCGGCGTTATCCGGGGCGAAGAAAGCCTGATTCCCACCGGCGATTTCAGGCTCGAAGTGGACGATAAGGTCATCGTTTTTGCCATGCCCGACGCTATCGGTAAATTGGATCAATTATTTCGCTAAACCGCACATCAACAAATGATTAACATCAGGCCTATCCTTCGTTTTTCCGGTGTTTTGCTGGTGCTGTTGGGCGTGTTTATGCTCTCTGCATTGCCGGTTTCGTGGTGGTTCGGCGGCCAGGATTTTCAGGCACTTTTGTGGTCGGCGCTCATCTGTATCGGTATAGGGTTGCCGGCCTGGTGGTGGTTGCGCAAAGACGCCAAGGGCAATATCGGCAAGCGCGAGGGCTATCTCATTGTGGCGGGCGGCTGGTTGCTGATGTCGGTTTTCGGCATGTTGCCTTATTTGTTGAGCGGAGAGATTCCTGAGTGGTACAATGCTTTTTTTGAAACATCATCCGGTATCACCACTACCGGGGCCAGTGTACTTACGGATATAGAGGCTGTTACACCTGGTATTTTGTATTGGCGCAGCCTCACGCACTGGATCGGAGGCATGGGTATTATTGTGCTTACGGTAGCGCTTATGCCTTTGCTGGGTATTGGAGGCATAGAGTTGTTTGTTGCTGAGTCGCCGGGACCTACTTCCGACAAACTGCATCCCCGCATCAGAGAAACGGCCAAGCGATTGTGGCTCATTTATGTGGGGTTCACCATAGTGCTGGCTCTGTTGCTTTGGGCGGGTGGAATGACTCCTTTTGATGCGGTCAATCATTCGTTCGCTACGGTTGCTACGGGTGGATTTTCGACCAAAAATGCCAGTATGGCTTATTATGAGAGTCCGTTTTTGCACTATGTAACCATCTTCTTTATGATAGCGGCCGGCGCTAATTTCAGCATACACTACCACTTGCTCAAGCGGCATTTCAGCACAGTTTTCAAAAATGAAGAATTCAGAACCTACCTGCTCATCATTGCGGCCGCCACTTTAGTCATTGCCGTGTCATTGGTCTGGCATTTTGATTATGGCGTGGAAAAAGCCTTCCGCGACAGCCTGTTTCATGTGGTGTCTGTTATTACGACTACCGGGTTCATTACGGCCGATTATTCCCAATGGGGGCCTGGCGTAGTGATGATCATTTTTTTGCTGTTGTTTGTGGGGGGCTGCGCCGGCTCTACCGGCGGAGGTATCAAAATCATCCGGCATTTGGTATTTATCAAAAACTCCTGGCTGGAGTTCAAACGCATTTTGCACCCGCGAGCCATTGTTCCGCTTAAAGTCAACGGCGAAACAGTGGCGCCGCGCATCATGACGCACATCATCATTTTCCTGCTGTTGTATCTGTTGCTCACCTTGGTGGGGAGTTTGGCGCTGTCGGTGATGGGCATTGATTTTGCTACGGCGGTGGGAGCTACGGCTACCTCTTTGGGCAATGTAGGACCGGCTATTGGAGACGTGGGGCCGGTGGATAATTTTGCGTGGATGCCGCCTGCGGCCAAAGTATGGCTGGGGCTGTTGATGATTATGGGGCGTTTGGAGATATTCACGATTTTGGTGCTGTTCACACCGTATTTCTGGAAGTCGAACTGAGGAATAAAAAAACCGCACAAGTGCTTTAGGAGTAGTTGACACCCCTAAACGACAGGATTAAGGCAGCCAGCGTAGTTCGGTAATCCCCTTGCCGTTGCTTCCGAGGAAGCTCCGAGTCTCCGTTGCCGGAGTTGAGGCCCGCCCTTGCCATTCCGAGACTGACCAATACGTTGTTTGAATTTGTAGGGACAACACTTATGGGCACTTGCGCGGTAAGAAACCGACTTTCTCGGCTTCGGTTTCAAAGGTAAGGGCTTTGGCCGGAAAATGCAAGCAGAGGCGGCGTGTTTTTTTTCAATGGATGTTTTTTATCTTTGCTACACTATGGCCGACGAAAATACCAGCGTACACAATCCGCACGACCGCTTCTTCAAGTTGTGCCGGAGTTTGATAAGATATTCATCAGCCTGTTTGATGTATCAGTTGAACAGATAGAGCAACTGAGGGATGGTATGTTGCAGGCTGCGTTGATGGTGCAACGTCAGCGTTTGGCAGAGGCTGAAGTCAACCGGATTTTGAAAGAACACGGTATGTTGTAGCCCAGCCGGCAGGACTGTGCTCAATGCGTCTGATCAAATACCTCCACCAAATGCAGGAGGCTGTGAATGTCCTCAAAAAACTCCCGGATTTTGTCAAAACTAAGATTGGAACGCAGGATGTAAGGTTCCAGCAGGTCTTTGTCTTCCCACAGCCCCAGATGAATGTCTCGATTGAGAAAAGAAATATAAAGGTCTTTGCGATGCGTTTTCGTAAACTCCACCAGTGCTTCCTGCATGGGGGGCGAAAGGATGTGCGCCACGGGAGTGTCCTCTGTGGCGTAAGTCATAAAAATGCTCCTGAATTCGGTATTGAGAATTTCATCGTCTTTGCTCAAACCTCCTTCAAAGGTGAAAGCGCGGACCGCATTGGTCAGAAATTGCTGCCGGCTGCGGGGCCATACCACGATGGCGCCGATGGTAGGCTCGTTGAAAACGGCATGTAAAAAAACGCCGCTGAACACCGCATCAAGACGATTGCGCAGTATGGAAATTTCGCCTACCCGCAGTTCGCTCAATTGAAAAAACATCTCGCCCACTTTTCCCTCTATTTTGTCTTCGCCTTTGTACTCGTGGGCGGGTGTATCAAACAGGCGGGAGGCCACGAAGCGTTCTTTGCCGATAAAGCCATCCGGGGTGTATATCAGTGGATTAGATGGGTCGAAATTGAGGCCGTCGTCTATAAAATCCAAAATAAGGCGCACGATGCGGGGCTTGAAACGATTGCGAAATTCCTCCATGCGCCGCCAAAGAAAAATCACATAAATGCCCAGAGGAATAGACAGCATCAGCGTGAGTACCAGCACGTCTATGTACAACTCCAAAATAATAACCCCGGCCATGAGCGCCAACGACGCGGCCATAAACGTCACCATGCGCAGGCGTTCGCGTTCCATGCGCAACAACTCCGGCTGAATGGTCTGATTATAGTACAGCCGGAATTCTTCCAATCGTTTCAGCGCCATTTGTTTGAGTTATGATTTGAGTTGGCTGTCTGTCTCATCCAAGCGTTGGGCAATGCCGTTTTGCTGTGTTTCGAGGTGGCGAATATGGCTTTCCTCGGTTTCCAGCATTTGGTCGAAGCGGGAGAAATTATCTTCTATACGGCTCTTGAGTTGCGAGATGTACGACTTCAGTTTTTCGCTCACTTCGGTATTCAGGAGGCTGCGCCCTTTGTCCACTTCGGTTTGGAAGCCTTCCAGAATGCGTTTGCGTTTCACGCCGGCTGTGACGCCCGCAAAGAGCAGCCCCACGGTGGTGAGCAGGCCGCCGGTGATATCGAAAACCATGCCCTGCGTGACGGCGGCGAGGATGATGCCCACTACAGCCAGGCCGCTACCTGTGGCAATGTTGGGCGATATGGAGCTGCGGTCGGGGAAGATGTCGCGTTGAGCGAAGTTTTCGGTTTTGGCCAAAAAAGTAGAAAAGGTATCCTGCAAGTCGCGCAGCACATTGGCGCGCCTTTCGGCAATGCTGCTGAACAGCTCGTGGTCGTTGCGGAGGATGGTCTGGCTGTTTCTGATTTTGAGGTCTATGATTTTGGCCATTTGCTGGATGCTGTCGGACAGATCGGCCACGCCCTCGTTGAGTTTGCGCTGCATTTCTGTGTTGAGGTCCTGCTCCAGCGATTGCGCGAAAGCGCCCAACCATTCCTGCGGGGAGGTTTTTTTGGAAAACAGACCGGCGAGCGAACGTTTCAGCAGGGCAAAGAAAGAAAGCCCCTCGCTGAGTTCGTCTCGTTTTTGGCGGGTGATGCGGTCAAAGCCGGCCAGAAGATTTTCAACCAACACATCCACATGTTTGTACGATTTGGTTTGCTGTTGTTCCAGCGTGTCGTGAATGTCGGTACGAAAAGCTACATCTGCCTCCCACTGGTTGCTGCGAAGTTGCACGCCGGCTCGAATGCGTTCGAGGATGTTGCGGGCTACGGCGGCGCTGTTTTGCAGCTTGAGCAGGGGGGCTTTTCCGCCGGTGATGTGCGCGCGGATGTAGGTGCGCAGCGGCCCGAAACCACTTTCTTCTATGCGGCCGTCTTGCTCCTGTTTGGCCGAAACGGCAAAGACATTGGGTGCTGTAATGCCTTTTTTTTCAGCCTGTTGCGCCACGCCGTTGAAATTGACTTCCAGATCGGCGGGTTCCATGAGGTCTTTTTGTTGCAACACAAAAATGACCTTCTTTTGCCAGTCCTGATGGATGTATTCAAAGAACTCCCAAGCCGACTGCCGGTAGGGATTTTTGGCCTCAAACACAAAAACGATGAGGTCGGAGGCCGGAATGAAGCTCTCCGTAATTTCCTGATGGTGCTCCACGATGGTGTTCGTGCCGGGCGTGTCCACGATGGCAATTTCGCGAAGAATGTCCACAGGCAGGAAGATTTTTTTCAAAAACGGATTGACGGTCACGGCTTCTTCCTGCTCGCCGAAGACGATCTGCTGGATGGTGTCGGTCATGGGCTGAGGCGCCACTTTGGCAATTTCCTTTCCGGTTGACAGCAGGGCGTTGATAAAACTGCTTTTGCCGGCTTTGACCTCGCCCACAATGACAAACATGAAGGGGTCGTTGATGCGATTGCGCAGGTCGCTGACGGTGCGTCCCAGGTCTTCGTTGCCCGTTTGAATCACCAATTCGTGCAGGTCTTTGATGATTTCTTCCACTTGTGCGCGGTATATCTGCACATCGCGGCTGATGAGTTGGCTCACGTTGTTTCCTTTTAGTTGTCTGTTATGACAGACCGGCGCAAAATGCTTGCTGCTTCCGGTCCGGTGCAAAAAAGCAGGTCCAAGATACTAAGATTCGGCAAAAAGCCCAGCCTGTCTTCAAAAACCTGCACATAGCGCACATCGCGGTACAGCGGATCGGGGCGTTGCAGGCGCGGTTTGAAGGCAAAAGCATCGCGGAGATCGCGGTAGTTTTCGGGGGCATCGGGCGCGTAGCTTTCGGTGGTTTCAAACGCGACCGGCAGGCGCAAGGCTTTGAGCAGGATGCGGAGCAAACCGGTATTCCACTCAACGAGGTACTCCGGTTGCTGCCGGTACCAGGCTTCGAGCGGCTCGGCGTAGAAGTCGAAAAACGGCGATTTGCGATAGGCGTCGTGTATGCTGCGCCAGTGGGTGCGTTGCCAGGGTTCGTGGTAGGCAATTTTTACTTCTCGCAATGGTTGCAGATACTTGCCCGACAACAAGGGCACCGACAACACCAAAGACCCACCCGCCGTAGCGACGGCACAGCGATTGCGCCAGGTGCCTTTAGTATAAGGAGCGCATTGCTCCAAAATAACCGAAGAGGAGGCTGCCCAGTGTGCAAAATATTGAATGGTAGGCAGATACAATATGTCCATCAAGGCGCCGGCAGCAGGGTGGCTCATGTCAGGTGGTTTCGATGATGCCGTTTTGCAGGGCGTAGAGGGTCAGCTCTGCGGGCGACTGCAATTGCAGCTTTTTCATAATGTTTTTACGATGGGTATAAACGGTGTGCGGGCTGAGGTGCAGCATGTCTGCAATTTGCCGGGCAATGTAGCCTTTGACGACCAACTGAACCACTTCGATCTCGCGGGCCGACAGTGGCGAGGGTGCGCAAGTAGCGGTAGTTCGGCCTAAGCTTTTTTCCAACAGCACATCCAATATCTTGGAACAGAAAAACTTATCTCCCCTGACGGTAGCGCGTACGGCATCGGATACCTCCTGTTCGCCGCAGGATTTGGTGAGGAAGCTGAGTACGCCATGATCCAAAACCCTCAAAATGGAATTTTTGTCGCTGTCGTCGCTGATGGCCAATATGCGCAGGGTAGGGTAGAGGCCGGATACGAGGGCAATGACCTCTCTGCTGAAGCGCTTGGGCGAATTGTAGTCAATGATGAGCATATCTGGGCGGAGGGCCTGCAATTGCTGAAACAATTCCTCCTCTGTTGCGGCTTCGCCCACTATTTGCACCTCGGTTTGTTCTGCCAGAATACAGCGCAAACCCGCGCGCACTAAAAACTGCGCATCGGCCAGCAGGATGGTTTTGGGCTGCGTTGATTGCATATTTTACTTTAAGTCAGGCAAAGGTAGAAAAATCACGGCGTTCCGTCATCAGACTTCAACGTGCGCGCATCTCTACAAACAACTCCCTGCCGGCTCTGGGACGTATGCTGTGTGAGCTTATTTCCATGATAAGTATCTCAAAATAAGGCTCGAAGCAGTTCTGATATTCAGCAGCCATGCCTCCGAAGGGCGGCCCTTCCTGCTCAAATTCCTGTGCAAACAACACGCCTGCCAATAGCCCGCCACCCCTCAACAAGTGGGCCGCCTGCCGCGCATAAGCCTGCCGTTGAGCGCGGTCAATGGCGCAAAAAAAGGTCTGTTCGAGCATCAGATCAAACTCCATGTCCAACTCAAAAAAGTCGGCTGCCAAAAGCCTTTCTCTCGGAAACTCCGGGCAATGCTCCAATAAATGACCAAAAGCCGCCGGCGCCCAATCGCATACCCACACCTGTTCAAAACCGGCGCGGTACAAAAAAATGGCCTCATAAGCGCGCCCTGCTCCCGGTATGAGAATGCGTATTTGTTTGTCTTTTAGCCGCTTAATGTATTCCAACAACGGCGGCGAGGCATACCCGATGTCCCAGGGAGTGTGCTCGTTTTCGTAGCGTTGGTTCCAATAAGTTGCGGATAGATCGTGCATGGATTTTTGATTGAAGATTTTTCGTTCAAGGTTTCGAGTTTCGTGTTCAAGGTTTCCCCTCGCGCTTAGCACCGCCCACTGATGACCGCCCACCGCCTACTGGTTCCGGGTTCAAGGTTCCGCTCAGCAGATAAACTGCGCAGCAGCTTCCTCCTCTCCATTAGCAAGATGAACTGCGCACCGCGCCACAGGCGCGGCCCCTCTTCGTTGGCAGATAAACTGCGCAGCAGATTACTACGAAGTAGATCAACTGCACAGCAGATCACAAATGTACGAAGCATATTTTTAACACTATTTAAGGATTCCCCTCTGCCCGACCATTGCGAAACCGCTTACATTTGCGGCCAATAGTAGTTTTTGTGTTTATTTGTTTGGGTTAGAGGCCCTTGCTCAAGTCATTGCTGCAAGGGTTTTTTTTGTAAAACCTCATTGTATTCAGAAAAAAGCTATATTTGGCCCGTCATCATCCCAAGAACAAGTTATGCAGAAGCATCCAACTGCTGCATGGTCTGTATTAAACAGGCGCAAAGCATCTTGCTGTCTTTGCCATTTCCCTTCATGTAGGTGTGTGTTGCCACGCAGTTGCCGTTCATCCGGCGGCAAGTCTGTGTCATACCGGTCCGATGGAGACCGGGGTTAGTGTGTAGTTTTATTTGTGTCCCAAAAACGATATACCACCCATGAACAGAATCCTTACTTTTTGTTGCTGCCTGTGCTTGTGCGGGGTGGCTCTGGCCCAATCCGGTACTGTGCAGATCGGCTTTCCCGGCCAGTTTTCCGGCGATTTTGAATACCTCAATGCCCTGCCTCCCGGAGGTTGGGACTTAGACAGCAATGGCGTTTTCGACATCGGGCGCCCCTGCTCTTGCCGACCGATGCCGCCCATTCAGAACGGCAGTTCCAATAACGCCGGCGTGTTCGATTCCTGGTTGGTAGTAGCCACCGGTGTGAGTGGCCAAACATGGCGCATTCAGTACGCCGACTTAGCCTTGAACCCGGCCTCACTACTGCCGTTGCCGTTTGGCGCTATCGTGCCGGAAGTAGGTAATACCGGCGTTTATGCGCTCCACTTTGCCCACCGGGATGCCGCCCGATACGCTTTTGTGTTGGAAAACACAGCCGATTTTCCCGGCCAGAGCTTTGGACCTTTTATTAATACTTGTTATTACCCCGATCCTGAGTTGTACTATCTGGATGACTTTTATTGCGACAACAGCCCCGGCGTACTGCTTTACGGTTCGGCCACGTCGCCTTTTGATGAAAATCTGTTGCCGGTGGACCCGACAGATGAAATCTGGACCATCACCCGCCAACAGGACGGACTGACCTACTCCACCGCCTGGTTTCGTCCCGATGAGTTGGGGCAGGGGCATTACCGGGTGCGCTACACCTTCGATGCCGGCGAAAATGCTTTTTATGCCGCCAATAAAACCGGCTGCTCTGTCACTGTTGAAGCGGAAACGACTGTGCGCCGCACCGATATTTTGTCTTGCAACAACGCCATCAATCTCACCCTGAACCCCGTTTCCTGTCAGGCCGAAGTGACGCCCGCCATGCTGCTCACCTTCACGCCCATCACTTACAGAGGCTACCGCGTGGACGTGCTCGATCCCTTCGGCAATCCGCTGGGCACGGTCATTCCTGCCGATTACGCATTCGTTCCTTTGCTTGGCGTACTCACCGATGAATGCACGGGCCTGTATTGTACCACGCAAATCACCGCCCGCGATGTGCATGCGCCAGTACTCACAGTACCCGCCAACCGAAACATCTCCTGCGCCGAAACACCCGATACCACTACCACTGGCAGAGCTACGGCGGTGGACTGCTCGCCGGTGCAAATTACCTACACCGACCAGACGGCCCACTTTCCTTGCGGCAACCCCATCGCCCGCATCACGCGCACCTGGCGGGCTACCGACATCTTCGGCCAGTTTACCACAGGCGTGCAAACCATCAACATTGCCAGAGGCGGGCAGGCGCAACTGCGGTTTCCTGCCGACCTGTTTCTCGATTGTGCGCAATACGCCGCCGATCCAAGCCTGACCGACCCGACGCCCGGCAAGGCAGGTATTCCCAATTTGGTGGACATTCCCAACTGCGGCCTCATTTACGCCCACAGCGACGATACGCTGGGATTGTGTGGCAATACACAACTCAACTTCGTCATACTGCGCACTTGGTTGGTGTTGGATGCCTGTGGTTTTCAGGTGTTTAACATAGACGGGCTGGGCAATGACAACATCCAGTTTATTCGCGTCAGCGATGAAACGCCGCCGGTCATCACCGCGCCACTGGCCCGAATGAGCGCCGCGCTCTCGCCCTTGCAAACGGGCCTTCCGGAGTGTACCTCAGCGGGATTTATTCCACCGCCACAGGTTTCCGATGCCTGCAATAACTTTCAGGTGCGCATTTTTACGCCGCTCGGCGAGGCCATCTACGTCAATGGCAGCAACGGGGCGTCGGGCGCTCATGTGCCGTTTCCCGGGCTGCCTCTGGGCCAACACCCGATCACTTACAGAGCGACCGACGTTTGTGGCAATCAGTCTGAATTTCAGGGACTTATTGAAGTGGTGGACAGCCTGCCACCGCTCATGTTGTGCAACAACAGCATCAATCTCACCCTTTCGGGAACCGGCACCGCCCGCGTGATGCCGAATGTGATTGACGCCGGCAGCCGCGACGATTGTTGCATCGGGGAACGCCTACTTCGATTGGCCGGTGAGCCGGAATCAGCGTTTCGATCCTTTGTGGACGTTACCTGTCCTGCTGTGCCTTCCCAACAGGTAGTATTGCGCGTAAGCGACTGTTTCGGCAATTTCAACGAATGCGAGGCCACTGTACATTGGGTGGACCCGATTCCCATCTCAGTGGTGTCCGCGCCGGGGCCGGTGGCTGTTTTTTGTCAGGATGACCTGACGCCTTACGGCAATGCCGCTTTTCAGGCGCCGGTCTTTACAGACAACTGCCCTTTTGAAACCACTTTTCAGGTGCAAACCAACCTCAATAACTGCGGTATCGGCACCGTCCAACGCACATGGACAGCAGGGGGCGCGGCCACCGTGAGCCAAACCGTGACGGTGAACGGCCGCTTTGAATACAGCTTCCGCCTGCCCAACGACCTGATGGCACAATGTGGTGCTGCCACTGTTCCCGACGATGTGGCCATCCTCGCTCAATCCTGCGATCAATTTGTTTTCACCATTCGTACAGACACCATCACTGCCGGCGCGCCGGGGCATTGCACCAGCATACAACGAACGATAGACTGGGTGAACCTTTGCCAGACTGCCGCCGGAACGCCGCCCCTGACCCTGCCGCGACAAGGCGGACTGGATGCAGGCAAAGGCTATGATATGCGGGTGCAAAACGGCATGGTTTTTCAGGTGGCTTTTGATGGCAGTCTCCTTCCTATCGGGCCGGCTACCGGTTCGTATCGCTATGTGCAACGCTGGGATGTACTCGACTCTGCGCCGCCGGTTTTCAGTTTCACAGCGCCGCCTGTTTTTTGCACCCAAACGGCCTGCAACGGCGAAGCTACGTTCCTTTTTGCGGCAAGCGACAACTGCGCTCCTGCGCTCGGCATCATTCGGCGAGTATCCTTCAACGGGCAGTCGCCGATGCCCGATCCCGGCCTGCTGACGGCATTGGGCAATGGGCAGTACCGCATTGTGGGGCAGTATCCGGCAGGCCTTCATACGTTGGAAATCGTGTTGAGTGATGGTTGCGGCAATATTACTACCGGCGTCATTCCTTTTGAGGTGCGCGACTGCACGCTGCCGGTGTTGGTGTGCCGGCAAGACCTCGTGTTGTCATTGGAAACAGGCGGTATTTTAGAACTCCGCCCCGATTTGTTCCCCTTACAACTGACCGATAACTGCCCCGGCGGCCTGCTTTCGTTTCAGCCGCTGGCATTGGATACCATCCGGCTGATGACCTGCGATTCGCTGGGTTTCAGAACCGTCAACATCTGGCTGACCGATGCGGCGGGCAATCAGGCGGCCTGCCAGTCGAACGTGGAAGTGCTGGCCGGAGCGGGCGTGTGTCCTGAATTTTGGAACATCAGCGGCATGGTCGGAAATGAAAACCAGTTGCCGGTATCAGGTGTAAGCATCCGACTGTCCGGTCATATTGAGGCGACGGAAATCACGCCCATGTCGGGGCAATATGAGTTTTTCGATTTGCCTGGCCAACGCGATTATACATTGCGGCCCGAAAAGAACATCAACGTGTCGAACGGCGTATCCACTTTCGATCTGGTACTCATCAGCCGCCATATTCTGGGGGTGGAGGCCCTGGGATCGCCCTACAAAATCATCGCCGCAGACGTGAATCGCTCCGGTACGGTTTCTACGCTGGATTTGATTTTGATACGGCGGGTCATTCTGGGGGCCGATACGGTTTTTCCGAACAACAACTCCTGGCGGTTCATTCCCGCCGATTTTGAATTTTCCATATCCGGCAATCCGTTTTTCGGGGCCGGTTTCCCGGAAGAGGTGGTTTTGCCGCAGCTTGGGAGAGATACGGCGGTGCATTTTATTGCCATCAAGGTGGGAGATGTGAACGGCAGCGCCAATCCACAGCAGTAGGCGGGAACTAAAGTGCATACAAGCGCGGTTGGGAGGCTTTGTAAAACAAAAGTAAATTCGGAGTTAATATTTCGATGAATGCTTTTGTGTGTCAAAGATTTTTCCCTACTTTCGTAAAACCGTTGAATTATGCACTGGAGAACATTGGACGGACGGCGCATCGAAATTCCCATCAAAGACGCCGTAGAACAAGCCATCATCAGGGAAACCAGCATGGGCCATCGCCTCAAGGTGTGCATCGGCTCCGACTCGCAAGTGCGGAGCGGCCACGTTGAATTCGCTTCGGTGATCGTGTTTTTGCGCGAGAAAAAAGGCGGCTTCATGTACATCCTCAACGACCGCTTAGACCGCGAAATCAGCATCCGCGAGCGCATGATTATGGAGGTGGCCAAGTCGGTGGAAATTGCTTATGCCCTCTGCGACCTGCTGGACCGCTACCATGTGGACCTGGAGGTACACGCCGACATCAACACCGATCCGCACTTCCAATCGAATGTGGCGCTCAAGGAAGCCATGGGCTACATCCTGGGCATGGGTTTTGCGTTCAAAGCCAAGCCGGATGCCTTTGCCAGCTCGTCTTGCGCGGATAAGGTGGTGTGAGGTAGGGGCAACTCTGGTAGGGGCAACCACGAGGGTTGGCCCTACCTACCGGCCTCTCTCTCAATCATTACAAAAAAATCCACTCCGTCATGCACCCGTCTCTCCTCCTGCCACTGCTCCTCCTTTCTATGCCCCTCCTTGCCCAACAGCAGCGCGGCCGCCTGCCCGCGCAACTCGCCGAAGCATCCGGCCTGCACATCGCCGCACCCGACAGCCTCTGGTGGCACAACGACAGCGGCGGCAAAGCCTCCCTCTTCCTCACCGACGGCAAAGGCCGGCTGCTCGCCGAACTGTCCGTGCCTCACACCCTCAACAAAGACTGGGAAGACCTGACTACCGATCCCCAGGGCCGCTTTTACATCGGCGATTTCGGCAACAACGCCAACCGCCGCCAAGACCTCCGCATCTACATCTTCCATCCTGCCGCCCAAACCACCGACAGCATCCTCTTTTCTTATCCCGACCAAACCGCCTTCCCCCCGCCGCCGCATCAGGCCGCCTTCGATATGGAAGCCTTCTTTTGGTGGAATGACACCCTGCATCTGTTTTCCAAAAACCGCCTCGTAGCCGGCAATTACCTCACCCGACACTACACCCTGCCCGCCGCCCCCGGCCGGTACACCGCCACTCTGATAGACAGCGTGCTGCTGCCCCGGCGTGTAGTCACCGCCGCCGCCATCAGCCCCGACGGCTCGCAGGTGGCCCTGCTCAGCTATCTTTTCCGGTGGGTACTGGGCTTCATTCCCGTCACCCGCACCACTGTTTTTTTGTGGGAAGATTTTCCGGGCAGCCGCTTTTTGCAGGGCCGCAGCCAGGCTGTCCGCGTTCGAAAATGTTTGTTTCCCACACAGTACGAGGCCATTGACTACCGCCCCGACGGCGCCCTGCTCATCGCCTCCGAAAGCGTGCCTTTCCGAAAAGCGCATTTCAGAACCGTGAAGCCAAAGAAAGTATCAGTGACAGCGCCCCGGCCCTGAATGTTGCCTCCACTTGTTCGTCGCCTATTTCCGTTCACATGCAACCCCGCCGCTCCAATCTTGTCATTACCTCCAAAAAAATCAAAAACATGAAAACATTCAGCATCCTCGTCGCCGCAGCGGCCCTCCTCCTCACACTGCCTGCATGGGCGCAATCTTCCTGGAAAACCATCTCCGGCGAAGGCCCCGTCGTCAAAGAAACACTCTCGCTCGACGATTTCCACAGCATTGGCCTCGGCATCTCCGGCATCGTGTATGTGCAGCCCGGCAAAACGCAGAAAGTAATCGTCGAAGCTCAGAAAAACCTGATAGACAACCTCAAGCAGGAAGTCAAAAACGGCTCCTGGAACATCGGTTTCCACAACAACGTCCGCAATTATTCCGACGTCAAAATTTACATCACCATCCCCACCGTACAGGCGCTATCCATCGGCGGCAGCGGCAAAATCATTGCCACCGAAGCCTTCAATAACCTCGGCGACCTCCACTTCTCCATCGGCGGCAGCGGCAACATTGAGTTCTCCGGCGATGCCAACTCCCTCAAAGTCAGCATCGGCGGCAGCGGCAATGTCAAAGCAGCCAACCTTCGCGTAGGCAGCAGCAAAATCAGCATTGGCGGCAGCGGCAACTGCTACGTCGAAGTCGGCGACCGCCTTGATGTCTCCATCGCCGGCAGCGGCAGCGTACACTACAAAGGCCGCCCCAAAATCAATTCCAGCATCGCCGGTTCGGGCAAGGTGGTGACATTAGATTAAGGCGTTCCTCTTTTTCTTTTTTGGGCGCCCCCCGCCACAGGCAACTGACATACCGGCGGGGCCGGGCCGTCCACTCTCATAGCCCCTTGCACGCATACCATCCGGCGGCAAGGGGCTATGCCGTTTCCGTCCCTGTCGCAACGCATTCCATTTTTTTTCTTGTGTCTTGGCATAACTTTCTACCTTCGCGCCGATTTTTGCAACACGCAACTACGTCTATGTCTAAAATGTACGCTTCCCTTACCGGGGTTCACTGTTTTGTGCCCGATGATGTGCTCACCAACCATGACCTCGCACAAATGGTGGACACCAACGACGAATGGATTATGACCCGCACCGGCATACGCGAGCGCCACATCCTCAAAGGAGAAGGCCAGGGCGTTTCCGTCATGGGCATTGAGGCCGTCAAAGGCTTGCTCGAAAAGACCAACACCGACCCCTCCGAAATTGACCTCGTCATCTGCGCCACCGTCACCCCCGACATGATGTTTCCCGATACGGCCAACCTCATTGCGCACGCCACCGACATGAAAAATGCCTTCTGTTTCGACCTCGCCGCTGCCTGCTCCGGGTTTATTTTTGCCCTCAGCACGGCCTCCACTTATATTCAGTCGGGCATGGCCAAAAAGGTTGTCGTCATCGGCGCCGACAAAATGTCATCCATCATAGACTACACCGACCGGGCCACCTGTATCATCTTCGGCGACGCAGCCGGCGCAGTCCTTCTGGAAGCCTCCGAAGAGCCGACGGGTGTTCTGGATTTCGTCAACAAAAGCGACGGCATGGGGCAGCAGTACCTCTACCAAAAAGCAGGCGGATCGCGCTGGCCGGCCTCGCAACACACTTTAGACAACCGCGAACATTTTGCATATCAAAACGGCAAACCGGTGTTCAAATACGCCGTCAACGGCATGGCCGATGTGGTCAGGCAGGTGATGGAACGCAATCAATTGGGCCAGGACGACGTAGCTTGGGTAGTGCCGCATCAGGCCAACCTTCGCATCATCGAGTCGGTAGCCAATCAACTCAATTTTCCGATTGAAAAAGTCATGATCAACATCGAGCGCTACGGCAACACCACCGCAGCCACCATACCGCTGTGCCTGTGGGAGTGGGAAAACCAACTCAAAAAAGGCGACAATCTGGTACTCACGGCTTTCGGCGGCGGCTTCACCTGGGGCGCTGTGTATCTAAAATGGGCTTATTGACAGGCTCCGCCCGATTTTTTCTATCTTTGCACAAAATTTTCAAAACCATCAATATTTACTACACTTATGGCAAGTACAGCTGATATCCGTAACGGCTTGTGTATCGAATACAACAACGACATTTTCACCATTGTAGAGTTCCAACATGTGAAACCCGGCAAAGGCGCCGCGTTTGTTCGCACCCGCATGAAAAGCGTTACCACGGGTCGCGTTTTGGAAAACACTTTCCCCTCCGGCCACAAAATTGACGTGGTGCGCGTAGAGCGTCGCAAGTTTCAGTTCCTTTACCCCGATGATGCCGGTTACCATTTTATGGACAACGATACCTTCGAGCAAACCTCCATCATGGAAGACATGATCTCCCGCCCGGAATTGCTCAAGGAAGGCATTGAAGTGGAAATCCTTTACCACGCAGAAAAAGACATTCCGCTCAATGTGGAACTTCCTTCCAATGTGGTTTTGCAGGTTACTTACACAGAGCCGGGCCTCAGAGGAGATACTGCCACCAACACCCTCAAGCCGGCCAAAGTAGAAACCGGCGCAGATGTCAAAGTGCCGCTGTTTGTCAATGAAGGCGATTTCATCCGCATTGATACCAGCAACGGCGCATACATGGAACGGGTTAAACAATAACAGTCATGAATAACTTCAAGGAAATCCAGGAACTCCTCCGCTTGGTCAGCAAACTCGAGCTGTCGGAGTTCAAAATGAAGGATGGCGAATTTGAAATGTCCGTCCGCACACGGCACTTCGACAGAGGCGGCCATGCTGTTGCACCTGTCATGGTTTCGGCTCCTGCTGTGGCTCCCGCCCCGGCGCCGGCTCCTGTGCAGGAATCAACATCGGCTCCTGCCCCGTCTGCATCTGCACCATCTGCCGACAAAGGCAGCGGCGCTTATCTGGAAGTGCGCTCGCCGATTGTGGGCACCTTCTACCGCTCGCCCTCGCCCGACAAACCGGCTTATGTGAAGCCCGGCGACGTCATCAAGCCCGGCGATGTGGTGTGCATCATCGAAGCCATGAAGTTGTTCAACGAAATCGAATCCGAACACGGCGGTACGGTAGTCAAAATTATGGTGGAAGACGCATCTCCGGTAGAGTTCGATCAGGTGCTTTTCCTCATTGATCCCAAGGGATAAGTCTTGTAAGAGCGATCCGTCAGGGAGATTTTTTTCATATCACTGAAGCGCCTTATGTTCAATAAAATACTCATTGCCAACCGGGGCGAAATAGCCCTGCGCATCATTCGCACCTGCCGCGAAATGGGCATCAAAACGGTGGCGGTTTATTCTACCGCCGACCGCGAGAGCCTGCACGTGCGCTTTGCCGACGAGGCTGTATGTATCGGCCCGCCTGCTTCCTCCGAGTCTTACCTCAGCATCCCGCGCATCATGGCGGCGGTGGAAATCACCAATGCCGACGCCATTCACCCCGGCTACGGGTTTCTGGCCGAAAATGCAGAGTTTGCAGAGGTTTGCAGCGAATACGGCATCAAATTTATCGGCCCTTCTGCAGACCAGATTCGCAAAATGGGCGATAAAATCACCGCCAAGGAGACTATGATAAAGGCCGGCGTGCCGGTCGTTCCGGGTTCCGACGGCTTGGTGAAAGACCTCAAGCACGGCCATAAAATTGCCAAAGACATTGGCTACCCCGTCATCATTAAAGCGACTGCCGGGGGCGGTGGCAAAGGCATGCGCGTGGTTTGGGAGGAAAAAGATTTTGAAACCGCCTACACTCTGGCCCGCACCGAGGCCAAAGCTGCTTTCGGTAACGACGGTGTATATGTGGAGAAGTTTGTAGAAGAACCGCGCCACATTGAGTTTCAGATTGCCGGCGACCAGTTCGGTACGGTGGTGCACCTCTCCGAGCGCGACTGCTCCATACAGCGCCGCCACCAGAAATTGGTAGAGGAAAGTCCCTCTCCGTTTATGACCGACGAACTGCGCGAAAAAATGGGCGAGGCTGCCGTCAAGGCCGGTCAGTGCATCAATTACGAGGGCGTGGGTACCGTTGAGTTTTTGGTGGACAAATACCGCAACTTCTATTTCATGGAGATGAACACCCGTATTCAGGTGGAACATCCTGTGACCGAGGAGGTTATTGACCACGATCTCATCAAAGAGCAAATTAAAATTGCAGCTGGCGAACGCATCAGCGGCAAAAATTACTACCCGACCATGTACGCCATGGAGTGCCGTATCAATGCCGAAGACCCGTTCCACAATTTCCGGCCCAGCCCGGGGCGCATCAGTTCGTTCCACAGCTCCAAAGGGCACGGCGTTCGGGTGGACACGCACGTTTACGCAGGCTACACCATCCCGCCTTTCTACGATTCGATGATTGCCAAGCTCATCTGTCGCGCTCGCACCCGCGAAGAAGTGATTCGCAAAATGGAGCGCGCATTGGACGAGTTCATCATTGAGGGCGTAAAAACCACTGTGCCCTTCCATCAGCGGCTGATGAAGGACGAGAACTTCCGCAACGGGAATTTCCACACCGGTTTTCTCAACGATTTCGATCTGACGCAGTAGTGAGAAGTTTCTGGCGCCTGCTCGGTTATTTGCGCAATTACCGCTCTCAGGTGGTATTGAACATCGTGAGCAACCTGCTGACCGCTTTGTTCACCGCCATTGCCATTCCTCTGCTACAGCCTTTCCTCGAACTGCTGTTCGACCGAAAAGCCCTCATCACGGAGGCGCCTGCAGCAGGGTTTTCTTTCAAAAATATCAGCGATTATTTCGGCTATACCGTCAGCCGCCTCATTGTCGAACAAGGCAAAGAGGCGGCTTTGGTGTATGTGTGCATCTGGATTGTGGGGGTGTTTTTTTTGAAAAACCTCTTTCGCTACCTCTCCCTGTTTTTTATGGCGCCGGTGCGCAACGGTATCATCCGCGACCTCCGGGGGCAGTTGTTTGCCAAGCTGCTGGTGCTGCCGCTGTCGTACTTCTCGGAAGAGCGCAAAGGCGACCTCATGTCGCGCATCACCGCTGATGTGCAGGAGGTGGAATGGAGCATCCTCAACGTATTGGAGGCGGTATTCCGCGAGCCGCTCATCATCACCGGCGCACTGGGCATCATGTTGTACATCAGTCCGCAACTCACCATGTTCGTGTTTGCGCTCATGCTGTTCACCGGTTTTGTGATCGGCGGTATCGGGCGGCGGCTCAAACGCAGTTCGCTCGATGTGCAGGAGCGGCTCGGCTCTTTGGTGTCCATCATCGAAGAAGCGCTGGGCGGCCTGCGCATCATCAAGGGATTCAACGCCGAGGGGTATCAGCGCAACAAATTCGGGCGCGAAAACGAAGCCTACCGCCACACGCTCACCCGCCTGCTGTGGCGCCGCGATCTGTCCTCGCCCTTGTCGGAATTTCTTGGCATCGGGGTGGTGGCGGTGCTGCTGTGGTTTGGTTCGCGGCTCGTTTTTTCGGGGCAAATGGGCGCCGAGACTTTCCTGACCTTCATCTTCGCATTTTACAACGTCATCGAGCCGGCCAAAAAGCTGTCCCGAGCCGTTTATGATATTCAAAAAGGCATCGCCGCGATGCAACGAGTGGAAGTGGTGCTGGACGCGCCGCTCGGCATTCAGGAGGCAGCGCAGCCCCAGCCGCCCGCAACATTCCAAACCGCCATCGAATACCGCCATGTGGGTTTTGCCTACAACGACACCGAAGGGCCTGTGTTACAGGATGTTAATCTCTTTATCCCCAAAGGGCGCGTAGTGGCTTTGGTGGGCGCATCGGGAGCGGGCAAGTCCACCATAGCCGATTTGCTGCCCCGGTTTTACGAGGTGCAGTCGGGAGGTATTTTTATTGATGGCGTGGACATTCGGCAGATGAGTCTCAAAAATCTGCGCAGCCTTATGGGCATTGTATCGCAGGAGGCCATCCTGTTCAATGATACCATTTACAACAACATCGTGTTCGGTATGGAAGGCGCAACGCCTGAAGATGTGGAGCGCGCCGCCCGCATTGCACATGCGCACGAGTTCATCATGGCCACCGAAAACGGCTACCAGACCAATATCGGCGACCGGGGCCTCAAGCTCAGCGGCGGCCAACGCCAGCGTCTCACCATTGCCCGCGCCATCCTGAAAAACCCTGCCATCCTCATCCTCGACGAGGCTACTTCGGCCTTGGATACGGAGTCGGAAAAATTGGTGCAGCAGGCTTTGGAGGAACTGATGAAAAACCGCACGGCCATTGTCATAGCGCACCGGCTGAGCACCATCCGCCATGCCGACGAGATCATCGTGATGCACCGGGGCCGCATCGTGCAGCGCGGCACGCACGAGGAGTTGTCGAGGTTGGAGGGGGAGTACAGGAAGTTGACGGGGGGCTGAGGGGTATGGTCAGAATGTTTTATATTTGCAAAATCTTCACCTCAACAGAAAGAACATGGCTAAAGATATTATTCACAAGGCTGTCAGATTTGCTTTAGAAAAGGATCGTTGGGTCATAACGGACGACCCATTTACACTGCAAACAGGTGATATTTCTGTGGATATAGATTTAGCAGCCGAAAAATTTCTGGTAGCTGAAAGAGGTATCGAAAAGATACTTGTTGAGGTAAAATCATTCGGGAACCGCTCTCTGATCTATGATTTTCATACAGCACTGGGGCAATACATTGACTATAGAGGAGCATTGCGGGATGAGGACATTGAAATTGACTTGTTTCTGGCAATTTCAGAGGAAACTTTCAGAACCTTTGAAAGAACTGCATTTTTTTTACGCCGAATCCGGGAAAACAACGTTAAACTTTTGGTTGTGAATTTACTTACAGAAAGTATCGTGCTATGGCAAAAATAATCAACATCCAACAGCTTCTATTGAGCGAGCTGAATATGAGAGCGTCGCGCCGTGCAGCCAATATGCCCATGGTGAAAAGGCAATTGATTGTTAACAAAGAAGCCAACCACTTTGTGCTGATGGCATTTGGCTGGGCGCAAAGCCGATATGTGCATCAATGCCTGATACATCTGGAGTTGAAAGATAATAAAATCTGGATACATGAAGATTTGACCGATCCGGGTATCTTCGACGTCTTGCTGGAAAATGGAGTGCCTGCCCGCGATATTGTTTTGGGATATGTTTCGGAAATAGAAAGGGGTGAGCAAGTAGGAGTGATATGAGTGTAATGCCCTGCCGATGACTGGAATTGGTATGCAAGCCGAGTTGTTTTTTGAAGCGTTTATTTTAGATTAAATTACATGCCGATGACTTCCAATCTTGAAGCCAGAAAACTAAGTGTTATTGATTACCTGGCCGATCTTAACGATGAAGCCTTGCTGAGTCAGATTGAAAATCTGATAAAGCCACAAGCTGATTTTTGGGACGAGATGACTGAAAATCAAAGGGCCTCTGTTTTGAGAGGACTGAATCAGGTTGAGAATGGTGAGCATATTGCCTTTCAGGATTTTATGAACAGATTCAAGACTGATCGAAAAATTGATTTCTCCAAGAGTACCCCTATCGCCTGTCCAAAATCCTTTTCAGCTTGCCACCCTCGCTGCGGGGCAGAGCGTCGCGGTCGGCCAATGTGATGCGCATGGACAGTCCGATGTTGTCTTTGATTTTTTTCTCCAAACGCCGTTTCAACTGGTTCAAAAACTCATCGTTGATGGGCAGGCGGGCGCCTATGGCCGCATATATGACTTCGCTCAATTCTACCAATACTTCCACTGCATCTAAGGCGCCTTCGCGGTAAATAATGAGCTGGTAATTGGCGCTGAACTCTGGCATATCGTGCAAAACGGCCTCTACCTGTGTGTGAAACAGATTGACCCCGCGTATGATGAGCATATCGTCGGAGCGGCCTTTGATGGGCGACATCTTGATGTGGGTGCGCTTGCTGCCGGAATCGTAGTACAGGCTGCAAATGTCGTTGGTGCGGTAGCGCATCAGCGGAATGCCTTGCTTTGTAAGCGTGGTAAAAACCAGAATGCCCTCTGTGTTGTATGGTTGCGGCTCGCCGGTATCGGGATGTACGATTTCGGGGAAGAAATGATCCTCCCAGATGTGGCTGCCGCCTTTTTCTTCAAAATCCTCCTGTGACACGCCGGGGCCTACAATCTCGCTGAGGCCGTAAATATTGGTGGCCGTGACGCCCAATCCTGCCTCCACTGCCTGCCGGGTGGTTTCGGTCCAGGGTTCGGCGCCGAGGATGGCGTAGCGCAGCTTGAATTTTTCGAGCGGGATGCCGCGTTCGCGGATGGCCTCGGCCAGCGTGAGGGCGTAGGAGGGCGTGCAGGAAATGACCTCCGGCCCAAAATCCTGCAAAAGCATGAGTTGCCGGTCGGTCATGCCGCCCGATACGGGGATGACGGCCATGCCGAGGCGCTCGCCGCCGTAGTGCAGCCCCAGTCCGCCGGTGAAGAGGCCGTAGCCGTAGGCATTGTGGAGTTTCATGCCGGGCAAGGCGCCGGCACAGCACAAAGAGCGGGCTACCACTTCGGCGAACATGTCAATATCGGCGCGGGTGTAGCCCACGACGGTGGGTTTGCCGGTGGTGCCGCTGCTGGCGTGTATGCGCACGAGATCGGCAGGCGGCACGGCCATGAGACCGAAGGGGTACTCGTCGCGGAGATGCGTTTTGATGGTAAAGGGGAAGCGCCCGATGTCATCAATGCTTTTGACGGAGCGAATGTCAATGCGGTGGGCATCCCATTGGCGGCGGTAGAATGGCTGGTGTTCGTACATATAGCGCACGAGGCGGACGAAGCGTTCGCTTTGCAGGGCGCGGAGTTGCGCCACGGGCATGGTTTCGATGGCAGGTTGGTAAATCATGGGGGCTAAGTTAGGGCGTCGGCGATGCGCCGATGATGATAAAAGTCATGTTAGGGGCAACCGTTGGGGCAACCCATTGGGGGCAACCCATTGGGGGCAACCACAAGGGTTGCCCCCTACGGGGTGGTTGTCGCGTCGCGCCAGGGATAGAAACGGAATGGCGGCGGTCGGGATAGAGCTGTTAGCTTTATCGGGCTATTGCAGCGCTAAAGCTAACAGCTCTGCGGGGAGGCCGCCATGCAGTGGATAGCCCGGCCGCCGCCCTGATGCTACCCTCCTTTGGAGGGGCTGGGGGTGGTTGGCAGAGGCGGGGCGCCCAAATTATTCGGCCCCGTTCCTTACCAGAAAATGGCGTAAATAAATGCCAGAATCAGCAGGATGGTGAAGGCGCCGATGTTGTATTTCGCGTCTGTTTTGAAAACCCCTTTGCCCAATTCAATGGCTTTGGGATCATCCTTGCCGCCGCCGGCGTAGCTCACGGCAGCAATGATGCCGCAGGTGAAGAGGAACGTAAGTCCCATTTGGTGCATCCAGGGTATCTGGCTGAGGCTGCCGAAGAATTGCTCCAGACCGGAGGCGCCGTCGGCTATTTGGCCTTTGTCGTCGAGAGCGCCCATGATTTTGCCCAATTTGAAAGCAAATGCGAACAAAATGGACAAGACAGCCGCCCAGAGCGCCGATTTGTTGGAGGCTTTTTTCCAGAACAGGCCCATCATAAAGATGGCCAAAATGCCGGGGCTGACCAAGCCGGTGTACTCCTGAATGACGTTGAAAATGCCTTTGGAGTTTTGGAGGGCAACGGCCATGATGATGCCGATAACGATGGCGACCAAAGCCGTGATTCGGCCCACGTTGACCGAATTGCGCTCCGAAGACTGTTTGTTGAAATATTCTTTGTAAATGTCCATGGTGAAAATGGTGGACACGGAGTTCATCATGGAGGCCAGCGATGACACGATGGCTGCTGCCAAAGCCGCTACCACCAAGCCGCGCAACCCTGCCGGTACAAAGGAACGGATGAGCCAGGGGAAGGCATTGTCGTTGGGGGCATACGGCTTGTTGACGGTGAGGCTATCGCGCACGCCGTCAATGATGGCGGTGCCTTCCGGCTGGGAGTACATGACCCAGGCAACGATTCCGGGTACTACAACGATGAGGGGAATGAGGAGTTTGAGGAAACCGGCAAACACTAAGCCACGCTGCGCTTCGGGCAAGCTCTTGGCCGCCAATGCGCGCTGTATGATGTACTGGTTGAAGCCCCAATAGTACAAATTGGCCACCCACATGCCGCCTACCAAAACGGCAATGCCGGGCAAGTCGCCGTAGGAGGGGTGCCCTTTGGGTAAAATCATGTGAAACTTGTCGGAGGCGGTATCCAGCACATGTTTGATGCCGGTGATGGCGCTGCCGTCGGGCGTAACGTGCTGGAGGGCCAGCACGGTGGTGATTAATCCGCCCAAAATCAGCAATCCGACTTGCAGCACATCCGTCCAGGCCACAGCCGACAAACCGCCATATACAGAATAGGCAATGGCAACGCCGGCCAAACCTATCATACTGATGAGCAACAAGCTGCCGTCGCCTGTGCCGATGATGGTATCCATAGCCAGCGCACCCAGCAACAACACCGTAGCGAGGTTGACGAAAGTGAAGAGGGCTATCCAAAAGATGGCTAAGATGGTTTTGAGGTCTTTGCTAAACCGCTGTTCGACAAACTGCGGGATGGTGTAAAGTCCTTTTTTCAAAAATATGGGCAGAAAATACTTGGCAACTACCAACAGGGCCACCGCTGCCATGAACTCGTAGGATGCAATGGCCAAACCCATGCCGAAGCCCTGCCCCGACATGCCGATCATCTGTTCTGCCGAAATATTGGCGGCAATAAGGGAGGTGCCTACCGCCCACCAGGGCAATGATTTACTGGCTAAAAAGTAATCCTCAGCCGTTTTTTCCGTGCCCTTTTTGGTTCTGGACATATACAAGCCCAAACTCACGATGAGTGCGCCGTACATGGCAAATACGATATAGTCAAAAGTGGTCATACAAGAAGGTTATGGTTGGATGAAAAAATGACGAGTTGTTGTAGCGCAGGTTTTGGTAAAAAATTACAGAGTGCGACAGATGCAAGAAGGTGAATAATTTGGCAAATGCGATGGGCGAAGGTATAAATATTCTTTGTTACTATTTAATACCCTGCCAAAAGCTACGAGCCTGCGAGCTATGAGTCTGCCTCGCCGGTCGATGCACGGTTAAAAATACTCATGTTCATGGGCTGTACGGGTTTAGTGAAGGGGCGACTACGGCTTGGTTTGGCTGAGTCACCCCTTCACTATCCCGGTCATTTCAACTCGCGCACGGCCCGTTCAATTCGGATGACGGCCTCGCGGAGTTGCTCTTCGGAGGCGGCGAAAGAGATGCGGAAGCAGTGGTCGTCGCCGAAAGCACTGCCCGAAACGGCGGCCACATATTCGGTTTCGAGGAGGTACTCGCAGAAGTCGTCGGGATTGTTGACGACGGTATCGCCGCAGCGCTTGCCGAACAAGGCGCTGATGTCGGGGAAGCTGTAAAAAGCGCCTTCGGGCATGTTGGCTTTGATGCCGGGGATTTTGCCCAGCAGTTCTACCACCATGTTGCGGCGTTTTTCAAAGGCGTGGCGCATCTCGTCAGTGGGCTTCATGTCGGCTAAGAGGGCGTAGGCGGCGGCTTTTTGGCCGAAAGAATTGGCGCCGCTGGTAAACTGACCCTGGATTTTATTGCAGGCATCGGCAATCCACTTGGGCGCGCCGAGGTAGCCCAACCTCCAGCCCGTCATGGCAAAACCTTTGGAGAAGCCGTTGATGGTGATGGTGCGGTCTTTGACGCTCTCTATCGTGCCGATGCTGTGGTGGCGACCGGAAAAATTGATGTATTCGTAAATCTCATCCGAAATGATGTGAATGCGCTCGTGGCCACTTACTACCTCGGCGATGGCCTGCAACTCTTCCTCACTGAACACCGAACCCGTGGGGTTGCAGGGCGAGGAAAACAGCAGCAATTTGGTGCGTTCCGTGATGGCCGCTTCCACCTGTGCGGCGGTGGCTTTGTATTCTTGCTCGATGCCGGCATGAACGATAACCGGCTCGCCCTCAGCTACTTTTACAATCTCGGCGTAAGACACCCAATACGGAGAGAGGATGATGACCTCGTCGCCCGGATCAAGCATGGCCATGCACACATTGGCGATACATTGCTTGGCGCCGTTGGACACCACGATTTGGTTGGGGAGGAACTCCAGCCCGTTGTCGCGCTTGAATTTGGTGCAAATAGCTTCGCGCAATTCCAGCAAACCGGCTACTGGAGTGTATTTGGTATATCCATCGTCGAGGGCTTTTTTGGCGGCCTCTTTGATGTGGTCGGGCGTGTCGAAATCGGGTTCGCCGAGGCTCAGGTCTATCACCTGATGGCCTTTGGCTTTGAGTTCGCGGGCCATGGCAGCCATACGTAGCGTGGCAGATTCCTCCATGCGGAGGGCGCGCTGAGAGAGGAGAGAGGTGGTATTGGACATGTTGTAAGGTTTGAAAAAAGCAGCGGCAAAAGTAGCCATTTTCCCATTACCCGCTACTTTTGAGAATTGCTATCTTTGCGCCGTTCAAAACACATATTCCTGTTTCGATGAGTAAGAAAAAACCAACTGCCCAACGCCCGTCGCCCGCCAAAGCCGCCGCGGTACGCAAATCAGCGCCTGCGGTAGAAAAATGGCCCACCGTTTCTGAACAGGACGGCCTGCTGAAAAAGGTGTTCTGGGGTCTGGCCGCTCTGGCCCTCGCGGTGATGATGCTGGTGGCTCCGGCTACCGGCGTGAACGGCGACGACGAGTTTCAAAACGACTACTCGCAAAAATTGGTGGCCTATTACAGCACCATGGGCAAAGACACCTCAGCGCTGTTCATCGAAAAAGGCAATATGCACAACTACGGCGGCTTCTTCGATTTGCTGGCCGGAGCCGCCAATGCCGCGCTGGGCAACGACGTGCTCGATCCCGGCTACCACGCTATGCGGCACTACTTCAACGCGCTGTTCGGCTTGCTGGCTATGGTGTTCATAGGCTTGCTGGCCAAAGAAATTGCCGGCTGGAGGGCTGCTGTCATAGCCCTGCTCATCGCCTTTTTTTCGCCGCGCTTTTTCGGTCATTCGATGATGAACCCCAAAGACATTCCCTTCGCGGCGGGTTTTGCCATCGCCTTATATTATATGGTGCGGAGCCTGCGCAAGTTGCCGGAAATCAGTTGGAAAGACGCGCTCGGACTCACGCTCGGCATGGCGCTGGCCATTGCCACACGGGCGGGCGGTTTGTTGCTCATCGCCTATCTGGGCTTGTTTGCCGGCCTCGATTTTTTGGGTAAATACGGACTGAAGGGTTTGACCAAAGACTTTCAGGTTATCGGAAAATACGCCCTCCTGGTAGCCGGCGCCGCCATCGGTTCTTACATCCTAGCCATTCTCACCTGGCCGGCTGCATTGGCCGATCCGCTGGGGCATCCGTTCAAAGCGCTGTCTGAGTTTTCGCAATTGGGCATCAAAATCAGGCTGCTCTTTCAGGGCGAAAATGTGATGTCGGACAAAACGGCCTGGTACTATCCGGTGGTGTGGATTGTAAAAACGATCCCGTTTTCGGTGCTGTTCGGATTTTTGGGCGCCGTCATTTTATCGCCGATTATGCTCCAACGCCGGCAGCCTTTGGCCGTATTGCTGATGTTTTTTGCAGCCATTTTCCCTGTGTTTTATGTCATTTACAAAGATTCTGTACTGCACGACGGCTGGCGGCACCTCATGTTTGTGTATCCGGCTTTGGTGGTGTGCGCTACCTTGTTCTGGACGACGCTCGAACGGCTCGTATCTCGTTGGAACTGGGGGAAGTATGCCATCTTCGGCCTGCTGGCATTGCTCAGCGTGGACGCCGTGGCTTTCATCGCGCGCAATCCTACGCTGTCCTATGTTTATTTCAATCCATTGGGCGGCGGGCTGAAAGGCGCGCTGGGCAATTACGAAACCGATTATTGGGGTACCGGCGTCAAACAGGCGTTGGACTGGATGGAAAAAGAGGGCATCCTGAGCGAAAATATGAAGGATACGGTCGTCATCGGCACCACGTTTTTTTATCCGATGTTGTACCAAACCGGCAAGTACAAAGGCATGGTCAAACCCGTGTATGTGCGTTTCGGGCAGCGCTATTCCGAGTCATGGGACTACGGGGTGTTTCCCTCGCGCTTCATTCGCGGGCCGCATTTGAGGTCGGGGTCCTGGCCCAACAGCAAAGCCATTCACACCATAAGTGCCAACGGCGTGCCCATTGTGGCCATCGAAAAAGATGCCGACAAATGGGCCTGGCAGGGCGAAAAGGCCGCCAAAGAACAAAACTGGCCGGACGCCATTGCCGCTTTTGAAAAAGAAACCAAAGCGCACAAAGACAACGAGTTGGCCTGGCAGGGCTTAGCCAATGCGCTGCTCAATTCGGGCAAGTTTCAGGAGGCCGTTGCCGCTGCCGACGAGAGCATCAAAATAGCGCCCGACAACGAGCAGGGCTTGTTCCTCAAGGGCTTGGCCTACCTCAATCTCGGCGATGCGGCCAAAGCTGCCGAAGCATTGGAAAACAATGTGAAGGTGAACGATGAGTCGCCTTACGCGCATTACTATCTGGGGCTTATTTACCAACAATCAGGCGACATAGACCGCGCCATTACCAACGCCGTACGCGCTGTGGAACTCAATGGCCGCTTCAAGCAGGCTTATGAATTGGCCGCCGCTCTTTACGAACAAAAAGGCGATGCCAATACCGCCGCAGCTTATCGCAATGCCGCCGCGCAGCTTTGACGATTTCCGGATTTCCGATTTCCGATTCTGGATTTCCGATTCTGGATTTCCGATTCTGGATTTCCGATTCCGGATTTCCGATTTCCGATTCTGGATTTCCGATTCTGGATTTCCGATTCTGGATTGCACCGCCTACTGAACGCTATACGCTTTCCGCGCCACGGCGCGGCCACTGCCAACTGCCTACCATCTCACATGACCATTTAAGTAATTGAGTCAGATTAATTGATGCTATTTTGGACGCTCTCGATTGGCAATCAGCATAACTTGTCCCGAATATCGGGATTAGCATATTGTCAAATTAGCACATTTACTTATGAATTATAAACTACTTTTTCCTACCTACCGCAATCGCTACCTGTTCGTACGCAATCAGTTGCGCCAATTGGCAGCGGAGCAACGCAGCTTCTCTTCCGCGCTCAATCTCGGCACCGGCGAAGGCGACTACGACGTGATGATTGCGCCGTTTTGCCAATCGCTGTTTGCCTGCGACATCAACGAGCAGGATGTGGCTTTCGCCCAAAACCTCAACCGCGAGGTGCCCAATCTCCACTATGGCGTTGAAAACGCGCTGGAACTCTCCTTTCCCGATGCCTCTTTCGACCTGCTCATCTCGGTGGACGTGCTGGAGCATGTGGGCCGCCCCGAGCGCATGATGGAAGAGGTGGGGCGCGTGCTGCAACCCGGCGGGCTGGCGCTGATTACCTTCCCCTCGCTGGAGTTTCCGTTCACTTACGACCCCATCAACCGGATTTTGTCTTTGTTTACCGACAAAAAAATACCGCAGGGCGCTTATGCTTTCGGGCATGAATACTTAGTGCTGGGCAGCGATTTCCGGCTTTGGGCCGAACGCAACGGCTTGGAAGTGCTGCAAGAGTACAACCTGAGCGGCGCGTTGGTGGCCCTCGCGGAGATGTACTGGACGGGCATCATTCAGCGCATTTTCAAGGCCAATGCCACCAATGTGTCTGAAAATAAACGGGAAAAAGCGATGCGCCCCTCCACTCAGGAACCGGCGTTAGCAGCCCTCACCGATGCTTTTATCGCATTGGACAAGGCTCTGTTCGGCAGGGGGAAACGTTCGGTGGGCAAGGGGTTTGTGTTGAGGAAGCGGTGAAATTTAATGCTGCTTTGAAGTCTTTTTGACATTTCCACGAGGGTTTCTGGCATAGATTTCTTTGTAAGCATTGATGAAATCGTCTTCTATCTGACGAGCTTTGGCGTTCCCGGCAATGCCCCGAATCAAGACCTCTGCAAAGTATCGCGCCCATCCCACAGCCCTGTTCAGGAAATCCACCTGTCCCGCATTCTCTGTGAATAGCCGTCCTCTCCAATGGGCTTGTCACTGATGCCGTATTTGAATACATCTGCTTCCTCTTTGTCATGGATAGCGTAGAGATGGTGTTCTTTTGTGTTTTGCCTTGAATTGCCGTGAAAATTCATTGGAGTTGGTTTCCTTATGTCGTTTCTTCACTCCAGCCTGCCTGATTGCTGTACGTTTCTATGGGATATGCAGGGGTATAATCATAGCGATTTCCTGTTTTCCTTTCGTATGCCTCCAACGGCAAGTACAGCAACGCTTCAAATGTGAGGTCTTTGGGCATTTGAGCGGGATTGTGCAGTGCGCTGTTGTACGCATCTTTACCGTTGGCTACCACGCAGCAACGTGCATATAAAAAGTTATCCACTGAAAAATACTGATCGGGTGCCCAGGCATCTTCCCCAATATGTATGGCATACTTCCGGGCATCAAGGGCGTACAATTTTTCAGACAAAATATCTGCAAACTCAAAAATATGTCGAATGGGGCCTGCTGCCAATTTTGCGATGACCGGTTCTGCTATCTCCTCGTCATGGCCCTCTTTGCTCCAGTCTAACAGGGAGATCATTTCCCAAAAAGCAGCTTCGCTCAAAGGCGATTTATTTCTGTCCTGATGTAGCTCCACACTTATTTCCGCTTCGGGATATTTTTCTTTCAAGTCTCGTATAACGGACTCGTTCAGAGAGCGAAGCGGCAGCTTGATGGCAGTGGTCATGATGATTCAATTTCGGTCAAAGATAACAACTTCTTCTGGCAGAAGTAACTCCCTTTTTTCTGAAAATTCGGGTTCAGAAGGAAGTTTGGAAACTGCGTCCTCCTTCCGCCCCCCGTTTCAGCAACAATCTCAATCAAACGACTGATAATTTTTCCAGATAAGCAGATCGGCAAAATAGGCAGCCTGCTGCGGACCTTCACTAAAGACGCCGATGGATTTTGCGCCGCTGAGGTCGCCGAAATCGCAGCGGTATGTTTTTTCAAACGAGCCTGTGAGGGGCGCATTTTTTTTGGATGAAAAATTAACGTCCTAAAGTAGTGGGGCAAAAATAAATGTTCATTTTCTTTAGGCCAAAGGATTAGATAAGACACTTAAAATGAAACGTTTACTTATCTAATCCTTTGACGAAAATGACCACTTTATTTTTTTATTGCCCCTTACCCTCCTACCTCAACACCAACCTCCCTCTCGCCATACCCGCATTTTCCAACTGCAACCGATACCAATACATGCCTGCCGGAATGCGGTTTCGATTCCAAAGGAAGGAGTCGCCATGCCCCTCGGTACGATGTACGAAACGACCGGACGCATCCCAAATATCGAGTATAAAAGCCTGACTTTCATGCTTTTTCCAACTAAACAGAACTTCGTGAAGGGCCGGGTTGGGAGCTGCCGTAACTTCGGGTTGCATCGGCAAAACGGGCTGAATGGCCGTGCTCAACCTGCCGAGGGTGTGATGCACCGTATTGGTGATAATGGGCGGATTAAAATCAAAATAAATGCCCGCCGAGTTGAAAATCTGCGTGCCGAGAGGAGCATCCTGACGTGGTACAATTGAAAACTGGACGAAACCCTGGCTCTCCTCGAAATTCGCGCTGCTGTCGGGCAGGCTGATGTTTTCAAATCGGAATTGCAATTCGCCTTCATCGCTCACAATCAGGCGATAAGGATGGCTGGATGCGCCTAGCTGCAAAGTGCGCACGTCAAGCTGCGGCGACAGCGTATCTCGAAGCACCACCAAAAATGCCGTATCGTTGCCGGTATTTTGAAACCGAATGTGATAAAGAATCCGGGTTTCCGGCGCTATGATGTGCTCTTCGCCCACGCCTTCGGGCCATGCGCTTTTATCGTTGGGGTCATAAGGGCCTCGAAACTCCCGGCAAAAGTTCACGTTGCTCCATCCGTTGTGGATGTTGCCGGGCAAGAGGGGCGGCAGGCAGGCCGTGTCGGTAGCGACGGAGGCGGAAAAGCAGGCTTCGCGGCCCAGATTGGCTACATCGCAGGGGCTGCGCAGGCGGAGCGAAATATTGGTTTCTTCGCCGGGATGCAGATCGTTCAGGTTGTAAATCAATACATTACCCGACTGCGACGAGATGGCGGGGCGGCTGTGCAAAACCTCCATCGAATCGGGTAGTACAAGGCGTACTTGCGGCGACGGCGCTGTAGCTGAGCCGCGATTGGTGCATGTCAATGAAGGGTAATACGTATGGCAAATCCGCAGTACGTTCGCGGCGCTCATTTGCAGGTGCAGTTCGGGGCAGTCGGCAAGTGGAGTTATCGCTATGTCCTGTTCGCTGAGGGTATTGGGGGCCGCGAGGGTTACCGGCATCGGCGGACAAGCCTGCCAGACTCTGCTGCCCGGCGGCGGCGTTGCGCTGAACAGATAGGCGCCCGGCGAAACATCGAAGGCATACGAACCATCATACCGGGGAAACCGGACGAAGGTGTCGGTCGCATTGGTCAACTGTAGTTTAAATCCTTCAAAAACAGGCAATTCCCCGCTTTCGGCCATGCAATCGGCATTTCCATCGCGTCGGATGCTTCCTCTGAGCCGGTTGCTGAATACCGAGCCGTTTGCGTCGGTTTTGATGAATACGAAATCTTCTCCAGACCAAATATCATTCGTTGATCCCAAACAATAATAACCGCCATCCGGGGCAGGGATTAATTTTCTTAAAAAAAGGTAGGGTGGATGATTGCCCTCCATCTCGTGCTCAAAATTAGGTTGCATATCAAGATCGAAGCGCAGAAATTTTGCGCGGGGAATAACCGCTCCAAATCCATTTCTTACGGCAACAAACCCTTGGGCATCGGGCAGGGCTACCATATCCGAAATTGTACCGTTAGACGTGGTTGCGATAGAGATGAGTTCCCCTGTTGCATCTGTCTTCAAAATGCTCCCGTCATTGAGCGCTGCGTCTATCCATTCTGCGCTGAACAAGATGTTTCCATTTTCTATTTCGATGATGCTGCAAATATCCCCGGCGCCTCGTGCTTCCTGATACAAGTGATGCCATAGCATTTGGCCGGTAGCGCTCCATCGTGATAAAAAAGGCCGGTCGTCATGGCCCGAGCCGGCTATCAGATATGTATTGCCGGCACTTTTTTTCGCAGCAGTGGCTATATTGCCTGTTGGTAGCCCGGCTATCCAGATCATGTCTCCGTTTCCATTCATTTTCAATACATTACGACCAATGCTCAACAGGATGTCATCGTCTGTTTCTGTCCGGATAATTGCAAAGGGGCGGCCTGATGGATAAACCGGGCCTTGCAGCGCTGCCACATCGTTTTGTTGGGCAATGATTTGCCCCCAGGGATTTCGTTTTTGGTAATGCAACCGAACCGGCGGATCTTCTTTGAAGGCATAAAAAACTGCAAAATTGCCGTCGCTCAACTGCTCTGTCAGCACTACGCCAAGAGAATGGGGCATGGTATCGGTTTTTCGCCAGATTTCCTCGCCCCCTGCATCCACTCGCAGGAGCAGCAAGAGAGAGTCGGAATACCATTCGCTACCGGCAAATCCTATGCCCGCAAAAACAACGCCGCCGTCGGCAGTAGCAATGGCATTTCCATAGCGTTCGCCGCGACAAAGATCGAATTGGCGGGTCCAGCCCTGCGCGATTGCAGATGCGGTGCAGCAACTGATGGCGATAAAAAGGAAGAGTGAGATGGTTTGGGGTGAAAAGTGTCTGGCAGCCATAATGTTGTGTTTTAGTTTTGGAAGCTGCGAATATAAGCATGTTATCTAAAACTACAGCATTTTGTGGTGTTTTGGGAAACACCTGCCGGCAATTTCCACTCCTCTGCCCGAACTACATACCGCAGCCATTCCCGCCCGTCTTCCCGGTAGGCATTACAAGCCTTGCCGCTGCTTCGTCGGCAAAGGGGGCATCGCCGGTATAGCGCAGCACTTCGGGGTCTGCATTCAGGAGGAGGGCCTGCGGCGCGTCGTCGGGCTGCATTTCCCGGAGGTAGAGGCGGGGCGTGCGGAGGAGGAAGGGCATGGATTTTAGTTTTTATTGCTCTTCACCACCAACCCGCTCGATGCCTTCAGCATGATGCCTTTGACACTCTGAAACGGTTGTTGTACGCCCCACCAGTTGAACAGCAGGTAATACTCCTCTTTTTGAGGCAATGGAACGTCAAAAGTTACCGATTGGCCGCCGGCATCCCATTTCAAGCGGCTCACGTTCACCACCTCTTTCTCCCATTGGCTATAATAAAGTACTATATCCACAGTTTCAACCGGCTTCATGGGTTCCGAAAACTCCAGGCGGATACTATTGATCGGCGATGTCACATGTATGGTATCGGAGTCGTTCAGTATCAAGGGTTTGCTCAAATTCGGCTGAATGTCTTTCGTCCATTTCAGCATCTCAGGGTACAGGTCTTTTATCTTTTTCCGGCCATTATATTGCTTGTAAAGCGCCTTCAGTTTTGCTGCGAATAAGTCGGAATATATAAATCCTCGGGTGTCGTTTTGAAAGTGCCAGTTCAAATTCACTTTTTCCGCAAAGGCAGGAAAATGGATGGAGTTAAAAATATCAAACACGGCCCAGGTCATGTATTCATTAAAGACGGCGTTGCCGGAATTGGCATATCCGCTGTCATCGTCCCACAATGTTTCATCAAAACCAGCCGCTACATTGTGCTGATCGGTCGTGGGATTCACATACCCGTGATCCATTTCTGTGAACAGCGTGTGCAATTCTGTGGACTTATCCTCTTGATTTTCAAAGCTTGTGCCGTCAATAATGGGCTTGGCAATGGTCGGGAAGTCTGCTGTCCAGGCGGTGTCAATGTCCCGGTGCAGGTTTTGTGCATAAACAAAAGGCGAGATGACAACGGAGTATTTTTTATTGCCGAAGTAGTCGCCGAATTCTTTTGTCAGAAAATCCTTCATTTCCGTCAGCAGGTACTCTTCGCGGTATTTGCGCATCATTTGCTCCCGGTAGGTCTGCTGCGATTGAAAAAATGCCTTGAAATTCGATGTGCGGGCAAAGTCTTCCGTCAATGATTTGTATTGGTCAAAAGTCTGTATTTCAAAGGATTGAAAATCATTTATTCGTTGCAGTTTGTAATTTTCATCCAGCACAAAGGCATAGCTGTCCGTCCTGTAACTCAGGTATTCCTGCCAGCGTTTTCCTGAAAAATTGACGGAATCGAGCAAGGGGTGCCCCATATAAGGCTCAAAGTATTTTCTCATTTCCTCGTAGTAGGCAAAATCCTTCCTCACCTGCCATTTGTCGGTTATGCCGTACTTGGTGAGCGCCAGTACCACATTGGCCAATTCGTACGTCTCTGGGTACTCAATTCGGATAAGGGCGTCGGCATCAGGTTTTGAAGGCGGAAGTTGGCGGGTGGTTTTGCAGGACGCAAAGGCGAGACCGAGCAGGAGAAGACCTCCGATTTTGTTTTTTGTTTGCATGGCTTTTGATTTTCAGGTGAAGCAATTAGTGACAGGAAGATCACGGCAGTCAACCGCAAAAGTTTGAAAACACTATCTTTGCCGCAAAAAAACGAAAAATGAAATACGCAGCAGCATTGATTTTTGTGGCCACGCTGATGGCCTGCACCCCCAACGCGGACAAGTTGAAAGCCGAATTGAAGGAAATGGACGATGTTTTTTCTAAGGCATCCAGCATTTCCGACCTGAAAATGGCAGCCAACTTCATCGCCAAATCCGAGCGGTTTGCCAAAGCTTTCCCTGCCGATTCGCTGGCGCCCCTGTACCTGTTCAAATCGGCGGGCGTGGCGAAAACCACCGGCCAATTTGACGAAGCATATCGCCTGTGGGACAAACTGCTGGCCGAATACCCCGACAATTTCTGGGCGCCGCCGGCTGCTTTTCTCAAAGGCTATACCGCAGAGACGGAACTGATGGACAGAGACAAGGCCGTGACGTACTTTGAAGAGTTTTTGAAACGTTACCCGGAAAGCAATTTCGCAGCACAGGCTCAGCGGCAGATTGACCTGCTGAAAGGCAATGTGAAACCCGAAGATTTGGTGAAGGAATTTGAACAAAACTTGCCGGATACCACCGTTGTTGAGTAGCATAAAACTTTTGAAAATGAAACTTCCATTGTTGATTTTATTGCTTGTAGTATCGGTGTTGCCTTTGAGCGCAGAGGGCATTCGCTTCTTCGAGGGCACCTGGGACGAAGCCGTAGCCGAGGCCAAGCGCTTAGACCGCATCATTTTTGTGGACGCTTATGCCGTGTGGTGCGGGCCTTGCAAAAAAATGGCCGCCGAGGTGTTTCCCGATGACAAGGTGGGCGAGTTTTACAACAAAAACTTCATCAACCTGAAATTGGATGCCGAAAAGGGCGAAGGGCTGAAGTTCAGAGAAAAATACCCCATCTCGGCGTTTCCTACCTTGTTTTACATAGACTACACCGGCGACGTAGTGCAACAGGTGAAAGGCGCGCAGCAAATTGACGGCTTCATCGAATTGGGCAAAAAGGCGCTGACGAAAATAGACCGCAGCCAGCAGTATGTGGCGGCCTACGAAAGCGGCGACAGAGACCCCGAATTGGTGCTCAACTATGTGCGCGCACTGAACAAGGCCGGCAAATCGAGCATCAAAATCTCGAATGACTACCTGCGCTCGCAAAAAGACCTGAGCACGCCGTTCAATCTCCGTTTCATCCTCGAAGCTGCCTCGGAGGCCGATTCGCGCATTTTTGACATGCTCATCGAACGCCGCGCCGCCATTGAAGCATTAGAGCCGAAGCAGGCCGTGAAAGAAAGAATCCGGGAGGCCTGCGAGGCAACGGCTCAAAAGGCACTGGAATTTCGCAACCGGAATTTGCTGGAAGAGGCCATTGCCAAAATGAAAAAATACTATCCCGAAAAAGCCGCCTCTTTCCGCACGAGTATGGAAATGGACTACTGGTCGGCTATGGGCGATGTGGACAAATACATTGCCGCCTGCCAACAGTACGCCAAAACGGAAGCGGCCAAAGACGAAAAAGCGCTGATGGGGTTGGGCGGCGCGCTGGCGCAGCAGTTTGGTCACGAGCCGAAAGCCATGCAGGCCGCAGAAAACTTCTCCAAAATGGCTGCCGACAAAAGTACCGACTACAAAACGCAACTCAATTACGCCGGCATTCTGATGCGCAACGGCAAGAAAGACAAGGCTTTGGATGCCGCCAAAAAAGCGCTGGAAATGGCCAAACCTCATGGCGATCAGGCCGTGCGGATGGTCGAATTTCAGATTCAACAACTAAAAAGTAAATAATTCAACCAATGAAGAAGACCATTCTTTTTTTCGCTTGCTGTATGGCCATCGGCGCGTTGCAAGCTCAGGGCATCGAGTTCGCACAGGGCACCTGGAAGGAAATTTTGGCGGAAGCCGCCCGTCAGGACAAGATCGTTTTTGTAGATGCCTACACCACCTGGTGCGGCCCCTGCAAAATGATGGACCGCAACACCTTCTCCCAAAAGGAAGTCGGCGATTTTTTCAACGCCAATTTCATCAACGCCAAAATTGACATGGAAAAAGGCGAAGGCCCTTCCATTGCTCAAAAGTATGCGGTGCGCGCTTATCCCACCTTCCTGTTTGTGGACAGCGACGGCGAGTTGGTACACCGCACGCTGGGCTATCAGGAGGGAGGCATGTTTATCGAAAACGCAAAGGCAGCACTCGATCCGCAGCGCCGCATCTCTGCGCTCAATGCCCGCTATGCCGGCGGTGATCGCAGTCCGGAATTTCTGCGCAAATACACCGAAGCCCGCGCCCAAATGATGGACGGCAGCCACGGAAAAATTGCAGAAGAATATCTCCAAACCCAGAAAGACTGGGGCACTGAGGAAAACATGGAGTTTCTGTTTCAATACGCCGAAGACCCCGATTCGCCTATGTTTGCTTATATTTTCAAGGAGCGCGCAAAGTTTGAAGCTGCTTACGGAGAAGAAATGGTGCGAGGTAAAATCCAGCAGGCCGCTTTCAGCAGTGTTATGAAAATGGGCGATCTGGAACCGGAGGCCGCGGTGAAAAAAATGGATGCGTTTTTTGCAGAAAAATGCCCCGACATAGCCCCCAAGCTGAGCGCGCAAACCGCTATGACTGTGTATAAAATGATGGGCCAAAGCGACTTGTACGCCAAAACCGCCGTCAAGTATTACGATCAGTACCCGTCCAACAACTTCCTCGAATTGAACGAGGCAGCCTGGGGTTTTTACGAAAATGTGGAAGACAAAGCCTTGCTGCAAAAAGCATTGGGCTGGGGTCTGAAATCGGTGGAACTGCAAAACGAGTATTTCAACAACGACACGGTGGCCGCCTTGTATTACAAACTCGGCAACAAAAAACAGGCCACGAAATACGCCAAAAAAGCCATTGCCATGGCCAAGAAAAATGGCGAAGATGCTTCGGAAACTGAAGCGCTGCTGGCGAAAATGAAAGGGAAGAAAAAATAGAAATGTCTGATCAAATTTCCAGAACCGACGTGAATACCCTCGGTGAGTTTGGACTCATCGAGCACCTGACGCGCAACTTCGAGCTGCGGAACCCCTCCTCGCTCAAAGGCATCAACGACGATGCGGCCGTTATTGACAACGGCAATTTCCTCACCGTCGTCTCTACCGACCTGCTCATCGAGGGCATTCACTTCGACCTGATGTACACGCCGCTCAAACACTTGGGATACAAGGCCATAGTGGTCAATCTCTCCGACATCTACGCCATGAACGCCCGTCCCAAACAGATCACCGTCTCCATCGCCATTTCCAACCGGTTTTCGGTGGAGGCTTTGGACGAACTGTATGCGGGCATCCGGGCAGCTTGCGAGCGCTACGGCGTGGACTTGGTGGGCGGCGATACCTCCTCCTCCAACAAAGGCCTGCTCATCAGCGTCACGGCCATCGGTCAGGGCGAAGCGGACAAGTTGACCTATCGAAACACCGCCCGCGTAGGCGACCTGGTGTGCATCACCGGCAACCTGGGCGCAGCGTATCTGGGTCTGCAAATCTTAGAGCGGGAGAAGCAGCTTTTCCTGTCTGATCCCAAAATCCAGCCCAACCTCGAAGACCAGAGCTACCTCATCGGACGGCAACTCAAGCCCGAAGCCCGCAAAGAGATGATCGAGATGTTTGCCCAACAACAACTCGTTCCCACGGCCATGATGGACATCTCCGACGGCCTTTCTTCCGACCTCATGCACATCTGCCGGCAATCGGGCGTGGGCGCGTACATCGAAGAAAGCGGCGTGCCCATTCACCCCGAAGCGCAGCAAATGGCCATCAAATTCGGACTGGACCCCATCACGGTGGCGCTCAGCGGCGGCGAAGACTACGAACTGCTCTTCACCATTGATCCCAACGACGTGGAGAAGGTGAAATATCTGCCTGACATCTACATCGCCGGCGAGATAGTGCCCGCTGAGGACGGACTGAAACTGCATACCAAAGGCGGCAATATCCACGCCATGACGGCGCAGGGCTGGACGCATTTTGGGTGAGTTTTGTTCTTCTACTAATCATTATCTCCATCAACATTAATTCTGTCAACATGAAATACCTTATTGGGTTAGCAATCATCGGGCCGATCCTCCTCCTCTCCGCCTGCAAATCCGACAAGCCCGCCGACAAAGCGCCCGCCGATGCGCCTGCCGCCGAAGTGAGCGCGCCGCGTTTCGACCGCGACTCCGCCTACTTTTTTGTTGAAAAACAAGTGTCCTTTGGGCCGCGCGTACCCAACACAGCCGCCCATACCGCCTGCAAAGACTGGTATGTGGAGCGCCTCCGGGCTTACGGCGCAGAGGTCATAGAGCAATCTTTCCGGCCCACCGCCTACGACGGCACCGTCTTGCAGTCCGTCAACATCATTGCAAGATACAACCCCGCCGCGCCCCAACGCATCGTGCTGGCCGCGCACTGGGACTCGCGCCCCTTCGCCGATTCGCCCATCAATACCGAGCGCACCAAAGACCCCGTTCTGGGCGCCGACGACGGAGCGAGTGGGGTAGGGGTACTGCTCGAAGTAGCCCGCCAGTTGCAGGCACAACCCCTCCAAAACATCGGCATTGACCTCGTTTTTTTCGATGCGGAAGACTACGGCGATATGGGCGGCAACAACGATAAATCCTGGGGCCTGGGAGCGCAACATTGGTCGCGCAACCTGCATGTGCCCGCCAACCAGTTCAAATACGGCATCCTCCTCGATATGGTGGGAGCCAAAGGCGCACGGTTTGCCCGCGAGCAGGTATCCATGCGTTTCGCCCCGCAGGTGATGGACAAAGTGTGGAAATTGGCTCAGGGCCTCGGCTACGGCAATTATTTTGTGGATGAAGACGGCGGGGCTGTCACCGACGACCACTACTTCGTCAACAACATCGCCGGCATTCCCATGATTGACATCATCAACCGCCCCACGACGACCCAAACTGGTTTTGGAGACTACTGGCACACCCACAACGACGACATGGACGTGATAGACCCGCGCACGCTGCGCGCCGTGGGCCAGGTGTTGCTGGAATTGATTTATAAAGAAGACCAATGATTGCCATCGTTCAGTACAATGCAGGCAATATCCGCTCGGTGCAAAATGCGCTCCAGCGATTGGGTCGGCCCAGCATTGTGACCTATGTACCCGAAGAAATAGAACGCGCCTCGCATGTCATCTTTCCGGGGGTAGGGGAGGCTGGTTCGGCCATGAAGTATCTGAGAGACAAAGGTTTGGATGTGGTATTGCAAAATCTGAAACAACCCGTTCTGGGCGTGTGCCTCGGTTTGCAACTCCTGTGCCGCCATACGGAAGAAGGCGACACGCGCTGCCTCGGCATTTTTGATGCGGAGGTGAAAAGATTTCCCCCGCAGGATAAAGTGCCGCATATCGGCTGGAATAACTGCGCGGCGCTGTCGGGTCGTTTGTTGCAAAGCATTGATCCTCAGCAGGATTTCTACTTTGTACACAGTTATTATGCCCAAACCTGTGAACATACCGCCGCCGTTTGCGATTATATCCTGCCTTTCAGCGCGGCGTTGGAAAAGGACAACTTTTTCGCGGTGCAATTCCATCCCGAAAAATCGGCCGGCGCCGGTGAGACGATATTGAAAAACTTTCTGGCCTTATGAGAATCATTCCTGCCATAGATGTCATTGACGGTAAATGCGTGCGCCTCACCAAGGGCGATTACAGCACGCAGATCATTTACAACGAAAACCCGCTCGAAGTAGCCAAAGCCTTCGAAGACGCCGGCCTGCGCTACCTGCATCTGGTGGACTTAGACGGCGCGCGGTCGAGCCGCATCGTCAATTACAAAACGCTGTACAACATCTCCACACACACCAACCTTCAGGTGGACTTTGGTGGCGGCCTCAAAACCGACGACGACTTGTCCATCGCTCTCGAAAACGGCGCTTTTCAGGTGACCATCGGAAGCATTGCCGCCGAAAATCCGGCTCTGTTTTTGGATTGGCTCCTCGCCTGCGGCACAGATCGCGTCATCCTCGGCGCCGACAGCCGCAACCGCAAAATCACAGCCCGCGGCTGGACCGAAGACTCCGACCTCGATGTGTTGGATTTTATTCAAAAATTTGAAAACCAGGGAGTTGAATTGGTCACTTGCACCGATATTTCCAAAGACGGCATGTTGCAAGGACCTGCCTTCGACCTCTACGGCGAAATTTTAGACAACACCCATGTGCGCCTTATTGCCAGCGGCGGCGTCACTTCCATAGAAGACGTAAAACGCCTGTGCGACATGGGCTGCGAGGGAGCCGTCATCGGCAAGGCCATTTACGAGGGCAGAATTACGCTCAAAGAATTGGCCGAATTATGCTGAAAAAGCGCATCATTCCCTGCCTCGACATCCGCGACGGCCGCACCGTAAAGGGCGTGGAGTTCGTCAACCTCCGCGATGCCGGCGACGCCGTAGAACTGGCACGGCAGTATGCCTTGCAGGGCGCCGACGAGTTGGTTTTTTTAGACATCACGGCCACGGTGGAAAACCGCTCCACGCTCCTCCATTTGGTGGAAAAAGTGGCCGCCGAAATCAATATTCCCTTCACGGTAGGCGGCGGTGTCAACTCCGTCGGCGACGTGTCGGCCCTCATCAAAGCGGGCGCCGACAAAGTGAGCGTCAACTCCTCCGCTGTTAAAAATCCCGCCCTCCTCCGCGAAATGGCCGAGGAATTCGGCAGTCAGTGCGTCGTATTGGCCATAGATGCCCGCCGCGAAACCGAAGGCTGGAAAGTGTATGTACACGGCGGCAGAACGCCCACGCCGCTGTTGGCCACAGACTGGGCGCGGGAGGCCGAGCAACTCGGCGCGGGCGAAATCCTCCTCACCAGCATGAACAACGACGGCGCTAAAACCGGTTTTGCCCTCGACATTACGCAACAAATCGCATCCTCCGTGCAGATTCCCGTCATTGCTTCGGGCGGCGCGGGTACGGTGCGGCATTTCGCAGAAGTATTTGAACAAACTGAGGCCGGCGCGGCGCTGGCAGCCGGCATTTTCCATTTTGGGGAGGTTTCGATACCCGAAGTGAAAGTTTATTTGAAAAGCAAAAACATACCCGTAAGATGACATTGGATTTTGAAAAAGGCGACGGTTTGGTGCCGGTTGTCATTCAGCACGCCGATTCGCTGCACGTCCTCATGCTGGGCTACATGAACGCCGAAGCGTTGGAGCAAACCCGCCGCGAGGGCAAGGTCACGTTTTTCAGTCGCAGCAAAAACCGCCTCTGGACCAAAGGCGAAAGCTCCGGCAACTTCCTGTGGGTGAGTGAAATACGCGAAGATTGCGACAGCGACGCCCTGCTCGTCAAGGTGCGCCCCGAAGGCCCGGTGTGCCATACCGGCGCGGCATCCTGCTTCCGCGAAGAGTCGCCCAAAGGCTTTTTGTACGAATTGGAACAAACCATTGCACAGCGCATTGACTCCGGCGCGGAAGATTCCTACACGAGCCGATTGGTGCAGCGCGGCATCAACAAAGTGGCGCAAAAAGTGGGCGAAGAGGCCGTCGAATTGGTCATCGAAGCCAAAGACAACGACCCCGACCTCTTCAAAGGCGAAGCTGCCGACCTGCTCTATCACCTGCTCATTCTGCTGAAAGCCAAGGGTTTTTCTTTGGAAGACATCGAGGCCGTGCTGCGGGCGCGGGCGAAGAAGTGAGCATGGGCCGGCGTAGTGAAGGGGTGACTCGCCCTGCCAAAACTGTGAGAGTTACCCCTTCACTAAGCCAATAAGCGCCCCCCTCACAACACCACAATATCATCCGCGTGGGCAATCTCAAAATTCTGCGCAGCCAAGCCCGTCGGTATATCGGCTGCCGAGTGCTTGCTGCGCGCTATGGCCACCACATGGTGATGCCCGTCCAACAGCTCTATCACGTCGTGTTTGTCAAAATCGCCCTTCACGCTGCGCACCCCCACCGCCAGCAGGCTCTTGCGCGCCCGGATGGCCTGCACCGCGCCCGCATCCAGCACCAAACGACCCGAAATAAGACTGCCGCTGCCCAACCATTTTTGCCGCGCATTGAGCGTCGCTTTTTGCGGCAGGAAACTCGTTCCCGTTTCCCCGCGCAGGGCCAGACCAATGCCGTCGGGCGTTTGTATCGTAAAAAACGCCACCCGAATGCCCATGCGCGTAGCCATGCGCGTGTAGGTCAGTTTCGACAGCATACCGCCTAATCCCAGCGCCGATTTTTCGTCGCGCACCAATGCAAGTATTTCATTATCAACGGCCTTTACCTCCGGGATGATCTTCCCTTCCGCATCGAGCAGGCCGCCAGTCCCCGTACTGATGAGCAGGCCCTCAGCCCCGAAACCCGCCGCCATGAGCGTAGCCAATTCGTCGTTGTCCGAAAACTTCAACTCCAGATTGCTCACTACATCGTTCTCGTTGGCAATGGGAATGATGCCGTTTTTCCACAATTCCTGATAGGTCTCTTTCAGTTGCAAAAACTGCCGCCGGTCGGCAAAGTGGCGTCGCTCGCACAGGCTCTGCGCGATCGGAATGCCATATTGTGCAAAATGGCGGGCGTACAAATTCAACAGCAGCGGATTGCCCACAGCGGCGGCGGCCTTGCGCTCGCTCAGCGCGCCTTTGTAGTTTCGGATGGCGTTTTTACCGGCGCCCACCGCTCCCGACGACACCAGTACAATATGGTATTGAGCCTGTAAATCAGCCACTTGTCGGGCTATTGCAGCGATGACGGCCTCGTCGGGTTCGCCGTTGCTGCGGGTGATGGATGCCGTCCCGAATTTGATCACAAGTACAGGCAATGAGGCCATGTCGTTCTGTTTTTCGGCAAAGGTAAAAAGGGTTTGGTTCATGCTCTGCTGAATTATCAGGGCGGCCACCCGCCTCATACCGACGTTGCATACAAGGTACCGGCTGCGGGTGCCGCTCGCCTGCCGGCAAGGCAGGGGCCGTCCACTCTTACCGCCGGCTCCGGCTTTTGCCCCCTGCCGTCGGTACCGTTTCCGTCCCTGCCGCGACGGGCTGAATGCCGGGTTGAGATAAGGTGATGAAAAAATTTGACAAATCTTCGAGATTTGTCAAATTGAGAACAAACCGCGCGGGATCAGAGATGGTAGATATGAATTCGTGCATTGGGCCTTGATATGAAACAGCATCAGATCGTCAGGGGAATATTTTATACCTCGCACCGTCAGGTGCGAAGCCGATTTTGTCATACCGAGCGCTGATAATCAACAACTTATGCCGAAGGCTATGCACAAAACCTAGCGGCGCAAGGTATAAAATTTCCCCAAATGGAAAATCTAATTCCTCAACGAAAACACAACCACGCAGGGCGTGGTCGTGGCTTGCAGCTTTTGGGGATATGCTAAATAGATGCCTTTATTTTACCTTTACCCCAAAATCCAAAACCATCATGTACAGATACCTGAGCATCGCATTATTGGCAGTAGTGGCCATGAGCCGCTGCGAACAACCGAGCGGCCCCACCGGCATGTCGGAAATAAGCACATTCGGCAGCAATCCCGGCGACTTGAAGTGCTGGCAATACGTTCCACAGGGCAACCTGCGCAAAGTACCCTTAGTCGTCGTGCTGCACGGCTGCCTCCAGGATGCGCAGGAAATGGCCCGCCTCAGCGGCTGGAACACCTTGGCCGAGCAGGAAAAATTCATCGTTTTATACCCGCAGCAATCGGCCGCCAACAACCTCAACCGCTGTTTCAACTGGTACCAACCCGGCGATGCCGCCCGCAACAACGGCGAGGCAGAGTCCATTCGCCAAATGATCGCGCAGGCCCTCGCGCAGCACAGCATAGACGAGCGCCGCATCTTCGTCACCGGCGTTTCGGCGGGCGGCGCCATGAGCATGGTCATGGCGGCAGCCTACCCCGAACTCTTCAGCGCAGCGGCCCCGATAGCCGGCATTCCCTTTGGCGCTGCCGACAATCTGACCGCCGGACTGGCAGCTATGGCGGGCAATGTCACGCACAGCCCGGAAGTCTGGGCGGAAAAAGCGCGCAGCCAAAATCCCTCTTTTTCAGGCACTTACCCCCGCGTGGCCATCTTTCACGGCGTGGACGACAACATCGTAAAAATAGCCAACGCCGCAGAAATAGCCAAACAATGGACGCATTTGCACGGCTTGAGCGCCGCCGCCGGAATCGTCACAGAGTCCTTCAACAACAACCCGAATGTGCAACGCACGCTTTGGACGAGAGCCGGCAAAGACGTCGTTGTTCGCTACGATCTCAGCGGTCTGGGGCACGCCATTCCGGTGGACCCCGGCACGGCCCCGCATCAGGGCGGCGAAACGGCTACCTTCGCCAAAGACTTGAATTTTCATGCGGCCTGGTGGTCGGCGGTGTTTTTCGGCATTGCTATGTGAGGGGGGCTGCATTCGTAAGCATATTCCGAAAACCCGCCCCTCGGAGTTGCGTATATATCCGATTACAAACGGATAAGCAGATTTCTTTTTGTGCATTTTTTCTGTCCGGCATTGCTTTTTCCGAACAAAGTCTTTACTTTTGTCGCATTCAACGTTTTTTTGAATCCCTGAGAGAGAGAGACCGAGCGCCGAACAATACCAATGGAAGAAGGATGGGATGAAGATAAAGCGGAAATAGACGCAATGGAGTGTATAGGGGGGATTGCGTTAATGCAAGAGTTAGCGGCAATCAGAAAAAGTAAAAACAATTAAAAATGAAAATTAAAGATAAAATACTAAAATTCAATGAGTGGTGTACTGAAAATGAAATTGCTCTTTTCAAGGGTGATGTATCGAACAGTAAAAGAATAATTACTCTCAAATGGTACAATGACGATTTGGATTTATTTCTAAAATTTCTTGAAAAGGTAAACCCAGATGTTTTAGGTTACAATGAAGTAGAATTTGACCTTAAAAACGAGATAGAACAAATCAGGTGCGATAAAAAGGAGAATGAGCAAAAAGAAGAAATCATCGAAAAATTTAAAAAAATAAAGAAATACGAAGGGAGTCCAGTAGCATTTTCAATTCTTCTTGTAAAGGAAGGTGCATTATATGAGTATGTTGAGGTGGCTGAATTTGCTGATGAATATTTTGAGTTGACAGAATTGATTGAGGAGTATTTGAGTTCTGAAGAAAGTGAAATTGAGGGCTCACCATCATTAGCAGACATAGAATATCAAGAAAGGGGAAAGAAGTTAGCTCCATTTGCCAAACAACTTGCTGAAGATGAAGAATTTCAAAGCGCAAGTTATGATACTCAACTGCAAGGAATAGTTATAAAAAGGCTTTTTGGCGCAGATTTTTATTCAAAACTTGGGTACGATGTAAAGAAGAATAGAATGCATGAGTATGCACTTGACTACACACTTTGCAAATTAGCAAGAAAGTATTACGATGAAAATATATTGCCTTTACAAGAAAAAGAAATGGCAAAGAAAATCAAGGAAATGAAAAATAGTGGAATGCCTAAAGTTCAAATCGCAGCAAAATTGGGCATTTCAGGTGATAGGTTGAACAAGCTCTTGTACAAGTATGAATAAAGTAGAAAGAGGCTGTAATTAATAAACCGACAAATCATGAATCAACGAATAGAAGATTATTTATCGAAACTTGAAAACGATTTGCTAAACGGCAAATGGCAATTAGTTGAGACTAATTATGGCTGGACAGATAAATTTCAATCAACGGCTGGAGTTTATGTAGTCAAAGAGGAAGGAGAAATCTGCTATGTCGGCGAAACAGGAAATTTAAAAAAGAGGATGCGGGATTTACTTGATACAAGAAACCATTCATTGAGGAGGACGATTGGATGTGCAAGATTTGCTGGAAAGGAAGGATATGAGATTGCAACACCAAGCCGAAAATTCCCACCTCAATTTGAAGAGGAACTCAACAGGTTTTTCGAGGATAATTTTGAGGTATCAGCCATAGAAGTTCTGATAGGAAGAAAAGAACTTGAAGAGAGATTGGTTGAAAAGTTCAAGCCGAAATACAATACAAGAGAGAAAAGGAAGTCAGATGAGAGTGAAAAGGCATATTCTATTACTGAAATAAGAAAGAGCCACGAGAACGCATACAAACCTTGGACAACCGAAGATGATACTGAATTGGTACGTCTTGAGAAAGAAGGAAAATCTATTGGAGAAATTGCTTCGATTTTTGGTCGAAATCGAGGAGCAATCAACTCACGATTGAATAAAATTCGTGAAAGAAGATAAATGCCGCTAACAGGCGTTTGGCTCAATGGCGGGTGAAGTGGTTAATTGAACATTCTACCTCGCATCAACTTTTGTGGTATATTGACAGTTTTGTGCTCCGAAATCCGCCACTGCGCCAAGCGCCAAACCGTTCGATTAAACTAAAAAGCAAAAAAAATGAAGCAAATAATATATATTTACCTGCTGTTCATATTGCCTGTTTTAGGATTGGCGCAAGGCAAAAAACAAGTCTGGACACAAACTGATAGGCAATATCTTCTTGCTGGACTAAAAACAACTCAATCCAACTTTCTCCAAGAAGTTGAGGGTTTGACCATGGAGCAAATACATTTTAAGCCAGATAGCAGTCAATGGTCTGTCGCCGAAGTAATGGAGCATCTTGGCATTTATGAAGAACTTCTTTATTGGGATTTGTTAAATAATCAATATACAGATGAAAGACCTGACCTTGTAGATTCTGTAAAAGGAATAGACAGCATTATGATAGTCTATTCAACTGACCCAAACAAAGGTCAGGCTCCATTTATCGCACAACCAATAGGGCGATTTAAAGAAAAAGAAGACCTTGTAAACTTCTTCACTCGCTTTCGTAAAGAGGTAATAATATTAGTACAGGACACGAAAGTTGATTTTAGGCTTCACTTCATTTTTAGACCCCCTGACTGGGGTGTTTGGCATATCCGAGACCTACATCAATATACGTTGCTTTGGATTGCTCATACTGAAAGACACTTGAATCAAATAATAAGAATAAAATCAAATCCTCGATTTCCTAATTAAATAAAAACATTCAAAATGAAACAGTCCTTAATTTTAACCACATTCATTATTGTTTTTCTCATTTCTTGCAAACAAGTTGAAAACAAGTCTTTAGAAAATCAACCCCAACTCACTTTCGATGAAGCTGCCGAGACAGAGGCTATTATGAAAGTTATTGAAAACGAAACCAAATGTTTTTTTGATGGCAAGTATGAATGCTGGGCAAACAATTGGAGTCATCAAAATTATGCTATGCAAGCATGGAATAATGATGACGGTACTTTTGATGCTGCCATTGGTTGGGAAAAAATAAACGCACAGGGGAAGGAATGGATAGAAAAATATTATAAAAATGGTGAAAATATTGTTCATCCAGTAGTAAAAAAAGAGAAGCCACTTGTAAAGTTTTTTAATGACAACACTGCCTACTTAATTTGGAAGCAATACAATGCGGACAAAGAAAATAAATTTTATAGAATTAGTCAGGAAACCCGACTGATGGAAAAACAAGCCGATGGATGGAAAATTGTTAATGTTTCAGCATTTTGGAATGCAAAATCTAAAATCCCAGTGGATAGCTTACAATTAAATTGATAATTCATCGAACAACGGCTTTACGAAAATGCCGCCCAAAAGCCAACGCAGGGCGGCACATTCGTAAAGCCAACCGTTAGTGGCAACCTTAGAAAACCGGACAGTAAACAACAAACAGACTAGAAATGAACTTTAAAGGTGGAACAATAATTATCGGCTCGTTGCTCTGGGACAAGACACCAATCAGACATAAGTGGCGAACACTTTGCTTAAATGACATTTCAACAAAGACACCTGTTAAAGTGTCACTAATCACGAAAAGTGTACCAGTAGTTTGCATCAAAAGTGTACCTGCTGTAACAGGGTCCCTGCTGTAACAGGGTCTTCGGTAGCAAAATGTCGAAAATCCGTCGTTGGCAACCAGTCACCTGCTACATGGCATGATCTTTCTCCCACACCACTAAAAACAAAAACATGAAAGCAAAATTCATCTTCACACTCCTGGCAGTACTTCCCATATCAGTATTTGGCCAGATCAATCAGTCCATAGACTTTGTGGGTGGAATAGAGTACTCTTTCCGGCATTTGACGACTTCAAGCCAGGATATTTTTGTACGGAGGGTGCTGGATGACCGGGAGGCTCAGGAAATCGGGAAGCTCAACTGGCGAATTGGTTTTAATTACAACCGAAAAATATCCAAGAACATATTTTTTAAGACAGGTCTTCGATTTGCAAGCATTGGATATAAGGGAGAAAAGGTCACCGGCATCAGATGGGGAAGTGAACATGACGGAATGGGCGGCTGGATACTCGATCCAAGTTTGCCGCATGAATTCCAATTGGTGTATGATTATTGGTTCACGGAAATACCAATGGCAGGCAGATTTGAAATAAACCGGAAAAAGTTGTCGCCTTTTTTTGAATTGGGAGTGGCGCCGTCAATGTATCTGACCTCAAGAAAAAAAACGGTTACCGATATCGGAAAAGAATCTGAAGTTCCGAATGGCGATATCCAGAATTTCAATAGATTTCATATCGTAGGATTTATTTCATTCGGATTGAATTATTCGCTGAATGATCAATTCCAACTTTTTGGACAGCCGGTATTCAGGTACCATTTTACCCCTTTGGCAGATGCGCCTATCAGTGAATATTTGTTGAATTACGGCATCGAAATTGGAATAAGAAGGAAAATAAACTAAAAACGAACTGGCCGGGCTTGGCATTGCAAAAAGAAGGCTTAGCTTTGCAACAACACGCGTGCTTTGAATCCCTGATGTGATGGACAAAGCTCCGAATGGCTTTGAAGCATCAAGAAGGCTTTTCGCCGGACTTTGGCGGATGAACTGCACAATTAAATAAAAATGAGATCAACAAAAACGATCATCGCAGTCATATTTGCGATATTTCATCAATTGACGTACGCTCAAGTTGATGTTATTTATAATAATTTGGTCTGGTCGGACGAATTTGAGGTAAACGGAGCCATCAACAGCGCCAAATGGCATCATCAAACGCAAATACCCGCCGGGGGCAGTTGGTATAACGGTGAAGTGCAACATTATACCAATCTACTTTCCAATTCTTTTGTAGAAAATGGCGTATTGAAAATAGTGGCAAGAAAACAAACCTTTGCGGATCAAGGAGTAACGAAAGAATATACCTCTGCGCGATTAAATTCCAAGTTTGCATTTACTTATGGCCGAGTGGACATACGCGCTAAAATACCTACAAATCAAGGTACCTGGCCCGCTTTATGGCTTTTGGGGAAAAATATAACAGAACCCGGCGGCTACTTTGCCGCAACGCACGGCACCACTCCTTGGCCGGCGTGTGGGGAAATTGATATCATGGAGCACGGTATCACGCCGTGGCAGCCGGCAGGATTCATTCAAAGCGCGCTCCATACGCCTTCATCTTTCGGGAGTACAGTAAATCATGGCGGCACCATTGCTAATAATTTAGGAACCGATTTTCATGTTTATTCCATGAATTGGTCGCCCAATCAGATTACCTTTTTATTGGATGGCGTAGCTTTTTACACCTATAATCCTGCTGTGAAAAATGCCTCCACCTGGCCATTTATTGCCGATCAATATTTGCTGTTGAATATAGCTATGGGGGGTGTTGCAGGAAATATACCGGGCAATTTCACCCAGGCAAGCATGGAAATTGACTATGTGAGAGTGTACCAAAACACAACGCCGGATACACAGGCTCCTGCCAATTTTACGGCAACTCTTGGTACGGTTACAAGTTCTACGGTTCAGCTTTTGGTAAATGCTCAGGATAATTCAGGAACGGTTGTTTACAATGTAGCTTATGGCGATCAAAACGTACAAGTTACTGAATTATCAGGCGTACAAAAATCAATTGTAATACCCAATCTTTCCCCCAATACTTTATATACTTTTAGTGTTACAGCTTCAGATTTTGCAGGAAATATGGCTGCCAATAATCCTATTGTGATAGATGCGACTACTCCTGCTGTTATAGGTTGTTTCGGGGCGGGAACCTCGGCTCAACAGGGCAGTTTTTCAACGGGGTATCATTATATTTTTGAAACCCTGGGCAATGATGTGAAAATCACTTTCACTTTGTTGGATACGGACAGAGTGGGGGTTGTTGCTTTTCTTTGGAGACAAACGCCATTTACGGAATATCAAATGACGGCATTGGGCAATAATGCCTTTACTTACACCATTACCGGGCAAACACCGGGCGCCAATATCAGTTATGGCGTAAAATTCGCTTATGCAGGGGGGCTGTCTGTGACCACTTATTACAACTATCAAGTGGGAAATAATTGTGTTGTCGGCTTAGGAAATATTACTACAGACTCCGACTTTTATTTCCAGAATCCATGCAATGGAATTTTAGAAATTCAATCTCAAAACAGCATCAATAAAGTTGAAATTTATGACATCAACGGAAACTTGGTTTTGAAAACGAGGCAGGCAAATCAGCCTATTTCCTTACAGCATTTACCCAAAGGCGTTTATTTTATCAGAGTTCATTACAGGGATGGAACCCAAACGAAAAAATTGATTAAAATATGAACGAACAACCAAGCTCGTAGCTCGCGGCTTGTAGCTTGCAGCCAACATCCTCCTCACTCCATCTTCGTTAAATAAACCGGCAGCGTCTCCGGCCGATGCTCTCCGAAAAACGTAAAAAAGCCGCTTGATGAGCCGTCCGCATTTTTTTGCCAGCGCATAGGGAACAAGCCCTTGGGTGTAGCCGCCAGCGCCACCGTTTCGGTAGGCCAGGCGATCACATCGGCAATGGGCCACACGCTGAGATTGCTGCCCGGCAGCGCATCCATCCAACCGCGATAGCCGTTTTCGGGCGTTTCGGCGGGGTTCAGCAGGGTCATGGAGCCGGAGAAGGCGTCGGCCTCGTCTTTTTTCATCACAACATCAAAGGTGCCGATGCTGTCTGGAACCGGCAATGGTTTCTCTCCGGCTGTCAGCCGCAAAAACGGATCGGCGATGCACATGGCCGCGCCCTCCACCCATTCGGGAATGCCCGTCACGTTGGAAGTGATGGCGATGACCATGTCGTGATCGGGATAGACGATGAGTACGGGCCGCGCACCGGGCTGATTGCCGTTGTGAAAAACAATGCGGCGGCCCCAGGGGTCTCGGTCGTTCACCCAGCCGATGCCGACCGAAGTAGGCTCGCCGGTGTTGAGGTATTGGGTTTGGAACAGCAGTTCCAACGTAGAGGCTTTGAACAAGCCCGGACGCAGGTGCGCCATGCCGAAACGCGCCAGGTCTTCGGCGGTAGAAACATAGCCGCCGCCCGCAAATTTGTAGGTGGGCTTCATGTTGCGGATGGTTTTGTTGTGACCTTTGCTGTCGCGGGTATAAAGCGTGGTGAGGCGCGCAATGGTGCTGTCGGGGTGGTTGGGCAGGGTGGAAGTCATGCGCAGCGGATCGAGGATATGCTTTTTCATGTAGCGAATGTACGACTCGCCCGATGCGCCCTCCAAAGCGGCCTCCATCAGCGTGTAGCCCAGCGAAGTGTAGTTGTGTTTGGTTCCCGGCGGGGCCACCAGCGTATCGTCGGCGAAGATGCTGAGGGCTTCTTTGGCATTTTTGTAGCGCTTGCCGTCTATGTTTTTGACCGTAAAATCGGTGGGGCGGTACTCGCGGATGCCGCCGAGGTGCCCCGCCAATTGCCGGATGGTGATTTTGTCGCACTTGTCGGGCCATTCGGGCACATATTTGCGCACGTCGGCGTCTATGTCAACGCGGCCCTGTTCGTGCATTTTGCCCACCACGGCAGCGGCCAAGAGCTTGGAAACACTGGCAATGCGGAATTGCGTTTCGGGCGTTGCTCGAATGCCTTTTTCCACATCGGCATAGCCGAAACCCTCGCTCCACACAATGGTATTGCCGATGCCTACCGCCACTGCCAGGCCCGGAATATCGGCCGTTTCGCGCATGGTTTTCAGCGCAATGCGCCCGTGGGCAATGGCCGTGAGGTATTCAGGCTGCCGAATGTACCGAACCTGCGCCTCCACAGGAATAGGGCGAAAAACGATGCTCAGCAAGGGAGCAAAAACTTTGAAAAAGTTGGGCCAGGTAATTTTTACCATCCACCGGCTAGTTTAAAGGTTTCAAAAGTGCCGCCCGATTCGCGCAAGCGGAGCACATAAGCTCCTTTGGCCAAACGAGCGCCTGTATCTATGCTCAAAAACACGCCCGGATTGTCGGCTTTGCCGCGTTGCACCAATCTGCCGGCGATGTCGAAAAGTTCGTACTCCACTGTTTTTTCAATGTTGCCGTTGAAGGTGACGTTGATCGTATTGCCGAAAGGCCCCGGAAACACCCGGTTGACCAATGCGTCGGAGGGCCGGCGTTGCATCACTACAATGGGCGAATAGAACACATGATTGTAGCCGGTCGGTTCATTTTCATTGATGACGCGCAACCGATAGAAGTACAAGTTCTTCAATGCCAGTGATGTATGTTGGTAAGATTGCAGCGCGGTGGTGAGAATACCGGTGGCATTTACGGTGGCGATGCGTTCAAAATCGCGGCCGTTGACAGAGCGTTCCACTTCAAACTGACGACAATAATACTCCGGCTGGGTGTTCCAGTCCAAGCGCACATTTTCGCCATTGGGGAAACTCCCGGTGAAGTTGAGGAGCTTGGTCACGAGTTCGCCTTCGTACTTTTGGATGGTCACATCATCGAGCGCAACGCCGGCGTGACTTCCATTGTCGTCGGCTATGAAGACGAATCGGAAGGCTACATCGGGTTGGCCGGCTAAGAAACTGAGATTGAATTTGAACTCCTCCCAATTGGCTCTGTTGCCTGTAAAATAAGCGCTTCCCACCGGAAAAGCCGCACCGTCCAAGTTGTTGTTTCTGAAATTGTACCAGCCGGGAGTGATCTGATTGCCCAGCGGCTGCCAGTTTCGTCCCCTGTCGGTGGAATATTCTACCCGCAGGCCGTCGAAGCCGTTGTGAATTTCCCATTTGCCCCAGAAACTGAAGTCGTACAGGGTGTTTTCAGAAAAATCGTAGTTCGGCAGGTACAAAATGGAATAAGTGCCCGCCTGATAAAACGTCTCGTTCAGGCCCAGCACAAAAGCGTTGTCGCCGCCGTGCGTACCGTCTTTTTTGGCAATGTTCGATTTGCCGCGTTCAAAGGCCGAGCCTCCGAGCGTATGCGCCGCATATTGGCCGGTGAAGGCTTCAAAGCCGCCGCCATATTCAGGTTTTGCGGGCACATAAGGCAGGGGCCGGTCGGGCAACACGGTCACTACCGATTCGGTGCTCAGATCGCCGTTGATGGTGAGGCGCACGTTGTATTGGCCGGGTTGCGCGAAAGCGTGTTCGGGATCGCTTTGGGTGGAGGTGGTTCCGTCGCCGAAGTCCCAGAGGTAAGAAACCGCATTGGCGGAAAGGGAGCCGGTGAAGCGTTTGGGCACATTTTGGTAAGTAATCGGATCAAAAACCGCGCGAATGCTGACCTCTGAAAAAACGTCGGAGGTGTAAAGCCCGCGGCCATGTGTGGCGGCCAGTACAGTGCGGTCGGAGCGGCGCACTTTGAGCATGTCGGTGCGCACTAAGGGAATGCCGATGTCGGCTAAGGGCGGCATCCAGAACGTATTGGCGCCGTCCAATTGTTCGGTGATCCAAACGCCGGCTTCGGTGGCAATCATGGCCTGCTGGCTGTTGGCCGGATTAAAAATGCCCCATCGCACGGGCATATCGGGCAGGTTGCCTTCTACGTTGGTCCAGTTCTGACCGCCGTTGAAACTCTCAAAAACACTTGGCACGCCGTAGTTGGATACCGTAGCGAGGAGGTGGTCGGGATTGCCGATTTCGATGTCAATATTAGAAACCGTGCCGGGCAGCGGAGAGAGCGCCACGCCTGTGACGGTAGCGCCTTCGCGGGCGTTGTTCACTCTGAAAATGCGGCCGTTGCTGAAGTTGCCGAAATACACGCGACCGGGCGTGTTGGGGTCCACGGTGATGCAGGAAACACTGAGTTCAAAACTCTGCACGTCCACCAATTCTGTGACGCCGGTGTTCACAAACCAGCGGTAATAATCGCCGCTCTCTGTTTGAGAATACATGATTTTGGCTTCGCTGTCGTAATCGGAAGGACAAACGAAGCGCCCATCAAGGTCAACGGCGGTAGAGAAGGTTTGACCTCCGTTGGTGCTGAGCGAGTAGTTGGCGTTTTGGGAAGACACCATTTGTATGTTGGGATCAAGTTGGTCTATGTGGCAAAACATGCCGTCGCCGCCGCGTACCGAGCGGGCCGAGCCTATACCTACGGAGTTCAGTTGCAGCGAGTTATTGTCTTGCGTGCCGCCCAGCATATAGTCGGAGCCGGCTTCGGGGTGTAGTGCACAGGCATAAAACTGAGTGACGTTGTAGTTGCGTTTTTTGTTTTGAACAGTCGCCGATGAGCCGTTGGTGCTGCGATAAAACCCGCCGTCGTTGCCGAAATAAACGACGCCCTGTTGTTGGGGATCGAACACGACCTTGTGTTGGTCAACATGCATGTTGTTGGCAAAAAAGCTCCAGGATACGCCGCCATTGGTAGAGCGCATGATGCCCACGCCGCCCACAATGACGTGGCTGGGATTGAAGGGGTCCACGGCAATTTCGAGGTCATACCAGGCCTGACCGTTGGTGAATTCGTTGCCGTTGGAGTTGTTGGGGCGCGCCCGTTGAGTCCAGGTGGTACCGCCGTTGGAGGTCGTAAAAACGTTGGAAGCGCCGCCGTCCACTTGCCCAATGATATAAATGACATCGGGGTTGGAAGCGCTCAAAGTCATCTCTACACGTTCCAGATTTTGCGGAAAGCCGGTAGCCGCAGTAGAGATATTTTGCCAGGTACTGGGGTTGCCGTCGGGCGAACGCCATACGCCGGTCGCATTGGAGATATAAATCATCTCAGTAGAAGGGGAGTACTGAATGTCGTAGATGCTGCTGTTGGCCAGGTTGGCCGGTATGCCCACCACGCGCGCCCAGGATTCGCCGCGGTTTTGGCTGCGCATGAGACCTTGTGTAGTGGCGGCATACACATCGCGGGTTTCGGGGTGTACAAACAGATCGCGGGTGAAGCGGAAATTGGCAACGAGCGTGGCGGCCAGCGCAGTCCAGGTGGCGCCGCCGTCGTCGGAGCGGTAGATGCCCCTGCCCCGCACAGCATCGAGGTTGTTGAAGGCTTCGCCGGTGCCCATGTACATGACTTGCGGATCAACGGGGTCTTGCGCCAATGCGCCCACGGCCATGTTTTCAAGGTAGTCGCTGACGATTTCCCACTGCGGCGGATCGGCCGAAATATCGCTGCATTTCCAAAGCCCGCCTGCCACAGAGCCGGCCCAGATGGTTTTCCGGCTCGGGTCGTTTTGATCTATGAGAATAGCACGGGTGCGGCCGGAGAAGTTATCGGGGCCGCGTTCGCGCCACAGAGCGTCGGGGAGGTTGTCGGGGCCTTTTTCGCGGCTCGACATCTGCAATTGCAGGCGGCGCGCATATTCAATGGCGGCATGGAGGCGCTCGGTAGGCGGGTAGCCGAGGGCGGGGTCTTTGGTGCGTTCAAAGTTGTCTTCCAGCGCCTGCCGGATGCTGAGCGCTTTGCGGTGAACAGGGGCTTGTTTTTGTTGCTCGGAAAACGGCGCCAAAGCAATACCAATGGCGAGAGCGGCGGACACAAATGTGTAGAAATAGGTAGCCAATTGCTTCATAATCGAAAATGTCTTTTGGTGTCGAATGATGCGGACAAATGTAACCCGAAATTGCGTTTTGCCTGCGAAAAAAGCGAAGAATGGCTCCTGGATTGCGGAATATCGGGTTGGATTGTTGGGGCAACCCTTGTGGTTGGCCCAACAAGGGTTGCCCCAACGATTTCCCCGACGTTTGCTGATTTTACTACATTTGCAATAGTTTTTAAATCACCTTAATTTTAAAAATAATGAAAACAACATTCCGAATGCTGCTCCTCACAGCCGCATTGCTGACGACCGCCTTCGCACAGGCCCAACCGTACAGCCTTCCCAAATTGCCTTACGATTACGCTGCCCTCGAACCGCACATTGATGCGCAAACGATGGAAATTCACTACTCGCGGCATCACCAGGCCTATGTCACCAACCTCAACAAAGCCGTGGCCGGTACGCCTTTGGAGAAGTACCCGCTCGAAGACCTGCTCATCGCGGCCGGACGTCGCAGCGCCGCTTTCCGCAACAACGGCGGCGGGCATTACAACCACACGCTGTTTTGGGAAATCCTCTCGCCCCAAGCCCAAAAGGCTCCGCAAGGCGCGCTGCTGGCCGCCATCAACGCACAATTCGGTTCTTTAGACAGCCTCAAAACGGCCCTCAATCAGGCCGCTTCTACCCGCTTCGGTTCGGGCTGGGCATGGCTCGTGGTGACGCCTTCTAAAAAATTGCAGGTTTGCTCCACCGCCAATCAGGACAACCCCATCATGGATGTCTCCGAGGTGCGCGGCATTCCTGTACTCGGCATTGACGTGTGGGAACATGCTTACTACCTCAAATACCAAAACAAACGCGGCGACTACCTCGGCGCCATCTGGAACGTGCTCGACTGGGCTGCGGTGGGCCGCAAATACGAGGCCGCACTGACCGCTCCGCTCCTGAAAAGTATTGAAAAAGATACCTGGACGGCGCTCACCGAATTCCACAAGGTAATGTCTCAAACCTTCCACCCGATGGAAGAGGGCAACCTCAAACCCATCCGCGAACGCAGCGGCGAAATGGCCCTCAAAGCAGCCATCATGCAAAGCGGCCCTATTCCCGCCTCTTTCGATACGCCCGAAATCCGCAAGGCCATTGCTGATCTCATCAAAGGTGCGGAAGACCTGAACAAAACGATTCGCAAAAAGGGCAAAGACGAAGTGGTGAAAGCCAAACTCATTGCTCTGCACGATACTTTCCACCTCATTCAGGGACTCTGCAACGATTAATGTCACATGAAAAAACGGCGCTTCTACATTCCACACCCGGTGGTCATTTTGTTTTCCATGCTCCTCATTGCGGGCGCGCTGAGCCATATTTTGCCTGCCGGCAAATTTGAGCGCGTGCTGGAAGACGGCCGCGAAAAGGTGGTGCCCGGTTCTTACCAAACCATCGAGTCCAATCCGCTCTATCTGCTCGATTTGTTCTTAGCCTTGCCGGCCGGATTCAAAACGGCAGCCGACATCATCTTCATCGTGCTGGCCAGCGGCATCATGTTCGGTTTCATGGAGCGTTCGGGCGCGGTGGAAAACGCGGTGGGCGCATTGGTGAAGCGCTTGGGCATGAAGCGCCGTTTTCTCATTGTGGTGGTTATGACCTTTGTTTTCGGGGCCTTGGGCGCCTTCGTGGGCTACGAAAACAACATTGCAATGGTACCCATTGCGGCGCTGCTGAGCTTGGCCATCGGCGGCGATTTGGTGCTGGCGGCAGGCATTTCGGTGGCGGCCATCACGGTAGGGTTTGGCCTTTCGCCGGTCAATGCCTACACCATCGGCACGGGGCACCGGCTGGCGGAATTGCCGCTGTTTTCGGGGGCATTGCTGCGCAGTATGCTCTGTTTCAGCGCCTTGAGCGTACTGGCATTTTACAATGTGCGGTATTTTAAAAAAATCATCGCCCGCCCGGAGGACGGGTTGGGGCAGGGTTTGGACACCGAAGGACTGCAACTCTCACAGCCCATTGCCGACTATCGCCTCACGCCCCGCAACGCCGTGGTGCTGACCGTGTTTGTGGCCACCCTCGTGGGGATGCTCTATGGCGTGTTTGTTCACCACTGGTACATCAACCACATTTCGGCCATCTTCTGCATGTTGGCCATTGCCATTGGATTGCTGAACCGCAACACCGCCAACGAGTTCGGCGAGATCACGCTGCATTCCGTGTCGGTGGTGGCGCCCGGTGCGTTCATGGTGGGATTTGCCACCTCCATCAAAGCGGCTTTGGAAATGGGGCAGGTGAGCGATACCATTGCCCACCACCTGTCGCAGGCATTGGAGGGATTGCCGCTGTACGCCGCCGCGATGGGCATGACCGGCGTGCAGTCGCTGATGAATTTTCTGATACCCTCGGGCAGCGGGCAGGCATTGGCCACCCTGCCGGTGCTCATTCCGGTGGGCGAGGTACTGGGACTTACGCGCCAAACCACCATTTTGGCCTATCAAATCGGCGACGGGGTAACGAATTTGGTCAATCCCGCGCTGGGCGGCCTCATTGCCATGCTCAGTTTGTGCCGGGTGCCGTTCGACCGCTGGCTGCGGTTCATCTTCCCGCTTTTTCTTGCAATATGGGGTATTGCATTAGTGGCGGTGGTCATCAGTGTGGCGGTGGGCTATGGGCCGTTTTGAGGCTGGTTTTTTTTACAAATCGCCTTACGGCAAATGGGAGGTGCAGGTGTTGCTGCTCACCGAAAATCGCATGCGCCTCTTCATTCCACAGGAAGCCGAGGTGGTGGAATTGCGCAAGACGGAGTTTTCGTTTCCGTGAGGGGGCTTGTCGGCTGCAAACTTCACCTGACGATTTTAAAAAGCAAGCGCCTCGCTTCCTCCGATTAAAAAAAACTGCAACCCCGCGCCGGCGGAATTGTCTTTCTCTGCCGCTACGAATGAGAAAAAACTTATTTTTGCACACATCACCACACCTGTTGCCATGAAAAAAATCCTGTTGAAATCTCTGCTCATGTTGCTGTGCTCATCGGCCATTTCCGTTTCAGCACAAGGCCCGGCTTTCCGCGACAGCGGCGTCAACATCATCCGGTTGGGTAATGACACCAGTTTTGTTCATCGGTTCGAGGTACGGGGAGATAGCTTTTACTCGCAGATACTCTCCCTGCCGCAAGGCTTGCGGTACATGGAGGGGCGAGGCGTTTGGTTTCCCGACGGCAATCTGCGCAGCATCCGTTCGCAAATTTCGGCTGTTTCGCCCGACGCCGGATGGACGCTCGTACAGGAAACGACGCTGGAAACCACGCCCGATTCTACCCGCATCCGAATGCTCCGCGACGGCCGCACGACCGAGCGGAGTTTTGCCGGTCGTGCTATGATTACCAACAATGCCGACGCCGTGGCATTCCAGATTTTTCCGTTTTATGGATTCCGGGCGCCGCGCACGGTCGGCGATTCGGCGGTGTTCCGGCATGTAACCGGTTTGGGGGCCAGAGATTTTGTGGTCAAACGAGAAGCGCCCCGAACGGTGAGTGTTCGCAGCAGTTTTATGGGCAAGATCACCTTGCATTTAGACGCTAAAAACCGCCTGCTTTCGGTGGATGCGCTGGGGTCATCACTCAACTTTACGTCTCAGGTGTATCGTAAAGGAGTTGATTTTGAAGCCATTAAGCAACGCTTTGCCGTTCAATACAGCCAAAACGCCGGCCCGCTCATCGTTTCCGTTCGGGATACGGTGGGGTATCAACAGGGCGGTCAAAACATCAGCGTAAACTATTGGCGACCCTCGGCGCGGGGGCGAAAAGTCTTTGGCGGCATCGTGCCGTTTGGTCGTTTTTGGAGATTCGGCGCCAACAACGCCACAGAAATCCATTTCAGCGAGCCGGTTCTGGTGGGAGGCCAAAGATTGGAGGCCGGTCGGTACTCGCTCTTTGCATTGCCGCACAGCGAAACGAACTGGGAACTTTGTTTCAATCAAAAAACCGGCATTTGGGGCACCGAGTACAACCCCGCCGCCGATGTGCTGCGCGTGCCGATGCGGGTAGAACGCTTGCCGGAGCATGCAGAGCAATTCACGATTTCACTACAATCGTTCGGCAATGATATGTCTTTGTGGGCCGATTGGGAGCAAACCCGCCTCTCCGTAACCATTCAAAAAATGCCGCCGATGATACCCGATGTTGCACCTCAATGGTATTTGTACCAACTGCGCCTGTCGGAGCGCCATAAAAATCCGGCCAACTGGACGCCCGAAGACCAGGCTGCGATAGGCCGCCACGTCGTATTTTTAGATTCATTGGGCAAGGCCGGAAGCTTGGTATTTGCAGGCCGAAACGACTTGGCGCCCGACGATCCGAACATGTTGGGCATCGCTTTGGTGAAAGCCACCTCGCTCGAAGCCGCCAAATCCATGATGGCCCCCGATCCCGGCGTGCAGGCGGGCATACAGATAGCGCATGTTTCGCCGTATCGCTTGGCCATCAGCCATTTCAAAAACGCGCCCGGCATCAAACATTATCCTGGCATCAAAATGCCCTCCGACGCGGCGTCTCTGGAACGCCTCCGTGCCATCAACCGCGATGTCTGGCAGCCTTTTGTAGCCGCTTACGCCGCCGGCAGCGCCGGGCAATACATGGCCCTGCACAGCTCCGATTTTATTCGGGCCACCATAGACGAAACCAAAGACCTGACTACATACAGTGCTGATTCACAACGGCATTTTGAATACAACCGCCAAAACAACAGCCGCTGCGAAATTGCTTTTTCGTTTTTTGAGCGCGCAACCGGTGCGAGTTCCGCCTCCGAACGCGGCATTTATCGCTACACCGCCATTGCTGCCGACGGTGCGCAAACGCATTACTACGGCAAGTTTCACGTCATCCACCGGCTGGAGAACGGTCGCTGGAAAATAGCCGTTGACTACGACAGCGACGAAGACGGAACCATCGAGCAGGATGATTTTGAGGCGGGCCTGCCGATGGATATTTTTGTGAAAAAATGATTTTATCAACCTTAAATTCAGTTCACCATGCAAACTCGATGGATTGTGTCTCTGCTGTTTTTTGCAGCCGTACTCTCGTATTGCTCCAGCCCCAAAGTGGCCGTTAAGGCCGCCGAGCCGGTGCAACCTGCCATTACATACTCGAAGGACATTGCGCCCATTATGCAGGCCCGATGCACGCCCTGTCATTTTCCGGAACAGGGCAAAAAGAAGTTTTTGGACACCTACGCCGCTACCCGTGACAACATTGACGACATCATCAATCGGGTAGAATTGCCGCAGAGCGATCCCAAATTTATGCCTTTCAAAAACAAAAAAGAACCGCTGAGCGACAGCCTCATCATGGTACTCAAACAGTGGAAAGAATTGAATATGCCGGAATGATGGAGGCACTGACACTTCGGCCGGCCAACATTGCCGATCTTGCCACGCTGCAACAATGGGACGAGCAGCCGCATGTGCTGGATTCGGATCCCAACGACGATTGGAATTGGGAAACAGAACTGCTGCGCAACCCTGAATGGAGAATGCAACTCATGGCGGAGTGGGCCGGCCGGCCTGTCGGTTTTATGCAAATCATTGATCCCGCGCTGGAAGAAACGCATTATTGGGGCGATGTGCCGCCTAGCTTGCGCGCCATAGATATCTGGATCGGAGCGCCGGAAGACTTAGGCAAAGGCTTTGGTACAAAGATGATGCAATTGGCTGTGGAACTTTGTTTTTCAAATCCCGAAGTGACGGCCATATTGCTTGACCCTCTGGCCTCCAACCACCGGGCGCACACCTTCTATGAACGGTTGGGATTTCGGTTTCAGGAAGAGCGCGTTTTGGGCGAGTACGGCGACCAGTGTTTTATTTACCGGTTGGAGCGGGGAGATTGGAGCGGGCGGGGGTAATCAGCAGTTGAGGAAGTTTGATAGCAAATCCATTATATTTACCGATTCAAAAAGTACAACTTTGGGGCAAATTTTCTCATTATAAGTTGTACTTCCTGTTATATCGAACATCAAATTCATCAACATGCGCCATTGCCTCCTGTGTTTCCTGCTGTTTCTGTCAGCTGCCCTCTCCGCCCAGAAATTCTACTTCGGTTCCGACCTTTCCTACGTCAACGAAATGGAAGACTGCGGCGCCCGGTACCGCGAAAACAATCAGATCAAAGACGTTTACGAAATCTTTGCCGACCACAAAACCAACCTTGCCCGCTTCCGGCTCTGGCACACGCCTTCTTTTTACGATACGCTCAACACCGGCAAACGCTACTCTGATTTTCAGGATGTGCGCCGCAGCATCCTCCGCGCCAAAGCCGCCGGCATGGACGTGTTGCTCGACTTTCACCTCTCCGACTTCTGGACCGACCCCGGTCGCCAGCTCATGCCCAAAGCCTGGGAACCGGTAGCCGGCAACCTTCCGGCGCTGCAAGATTCTGTTTATCAATACATTCGCGGCGTGCTTTTGAGCCTGCACAACGATCAACTGCTGCCCGAATTGGTACAAATCGGCAACGAAACCAACAAGGGCATCGTCCTCACGCCTGCCGCCGACGCCGCCAACGGTCCCATCAACTGGTCACGCAATGCCGCCCTGTTCAATAAAGGCATTCAGGCCGTGCGAGACGTGGAAGCCGCTACCGGCAAGAAAATCCGCATTGCCCTGCACATCGCCAATCCTATAAATACCGAATGGCTCATGCCGGCCTTTTGGAACAACGGCGTTCGCGATTTCGATATCATCGGGCTGTCTTATTACTGGGCCTGGCACAAACCGGTAACCATTGCGCAAACCGGTGAAATCATTACAAAACTAAAAAATGACTACCCCGGCAAGTCGGTCATGATTTTTGAAACCGGCTACATCTGGACCCTACAAAGCAACGATCAGGCCGCCAACATCATCACCGAAACGCACCCCGATTACCATCCTGCATCACCGCAAAGTCAGCGCCAATGGCTCGTTGATCTCACTCAGGAGGTCATCAACCGGGGCGGCGAGGCCGTGATGTATTGGGAGCCGGCCTGGGTGAGCACGCCCTGCTACACGGTCTGGGGGCAGGGTTCGCATCAGGAGCACGCGGCTTTTTTCGGGTTCAGCAACAACGCCATGCTCAACGGCGGCATCACCTGGCCGGAACACCGCTACGAGGGCCTGCCCGAAGAAGAACCTGATACCCGAAAATTGGAAGCGCGCTTTCCTCCGGGCGGCAGTACCATCGAGTTGGAACTCAGCGGCTGGACCGGCGCCGATACAGTAGCCATCGCCATTTTCGACAGCCTCGGCAGGAGGATTATGGAACGCAGTCTGTCGCTGACCAACGGCGGAACGGAAACCTCTCTGAACTGGAATCGAGCGGCAACGGGCGTTTATTTCGTCAGAGCAGCGCAGGGAAATTACAAAGCCGTTAAAAAACTCTGGATACCGTAGCTTGCCGCTTTTCAAAAACAACTGTCACTTTTAGCGATTACAAAAATCACCCACACCATGCAAATCAACAAAATCATCCTTTTTGCAAGCTTCCTTTTGGGCACGGCCTTTGCGCTGAACGCCCAGACAGAGAGCGGTTTTGCCCCCTCCGGCGAGGTGCAGATTCACTACAAAACCTACGGCACAGGCCGCCCCGTACTCATCATCAACGGCGGACCGGGCATGAACAGCAACGGGTTTGAAGAGCTGGCCCAAAAGCTCTCCGGCCAATACCGGGCCATCCTCTTCGATCAGCGGGGAACCGGCCAAACGCGGGTGCCGGCCATCAACGCCGAGCACATCACCATGGCCGCTATGGCCGCCGATATGGAAGCGCTGCGCCGACATCTGGGCATTGAATCCTGGGTCATCATCGGCCACTCGTTTGGCGGCTTGCTGGCCTCTTATTATACCACATTGCACCCCGAACGTGTGGAAGCATTGGTGTATTCCTCTTCCGGTGGCCTTGATCTCAGTTTTCGGCAATACATCGGCGAGAGCGTCAACAGCAAGCTCAGCAAAAAAGAATTGGCTGATTTTCAGATGTGGTCGCAGAAAATCCAGCAAGGAGACACCAGCAGTCATGCGCGCTTGGAACGGGCCAAAGCGCTGGCTCCGGCGTATGTCTATGACAAAAAATTTGTGCCGCAATTGGCCATACGGCTCACGCAGATAGTTCCGGTAGTCAATGAATTGGTTTTTAATGATTTGCAAAAAATCGGTTACGATTGCAAAGTCGCGCTGCGCAGTTTTGTCAAGCCCGTGCTCATCATTCAAGGCCGGGAAGACATCATCCGCGAGGAGACGGCCCGCGTAGCTCAAGGCGTGCTGCCGCAGGCCAAAGTGGTGCTGATGGATAAGTGCGGGCACTATGGCTGGTTGGACCGGCCGGATATTTATTTCGGCGAGTTGTTGGGCTTTTTGGAGGTCGTTCCCTTACCGCTTTCGCTGAAAGACAGCACTTTATTCGATTTTTGGGTGGGCGATTGGGAATTGTCCTGGACGAATGCCAACGGCACGCCGGGCAAGGGAACCAACCTGATTGAAAAAATTCTGGATGGCAAGGTCATCCGCGAGAACTTTGCTGCCGACAGTGGATTCAAAGGCACCAGTATTTCCGTTTTTCACGCCGGCACACAAAGCTGGCGACAGGCCTGGGCCGACAATCAGGGCGGATATTTTGATTTTGAGGCCAAGTTGGAGGGCGTCAATCGGGTGTTTCAGACCAAATTCCGGGAGTCGAACGGCAAAAAAGTAGGGGCGCGCATGGTGTTTCGCAATGTCCGGCCCGATGGCTTCACCTGGGATTGGGAAGGCAGCACCGACGGCGGCACGAGTTGGAACCTGCAATGGCGGGTGGAGTACAAGCGGAGGTAGTGGGTACTTGTACCGGTGGACAGTCGGTCTGGCTCAACCTTTGATCTGTACAAATTTAGTAACTATTCAGCGCCCCGCTAAAAGCCATGAGCTTCGACCACGCCTCGGCGTGGCGCGAGCTTGATGTTCCAAAATGGAAAAAAGCACTCATTTTCAGAGGGATATTTTGAAATTTCCCCCAATGGGAAATCTTATTTTTGAACAAAAAAACAACCACGCAGGGCGTGGTCGTGGCTTGCAGCTTGTAGCTTTTGGAGACCCGCTGAATAGTTACCAAATTTAAAATGAAAAAATTAATTTTCTACACATCTGCAAGAAAGTCCCATCAGTATAGAGCTGTCATTTCTTCGAAAAGAGGTGACGTCACCAAGCTGGAAATTCCAGGCTTCATCTTTATTTTGGGTTGAGACACTACTGCTCCAATAACTTGCAACCCGGAAAATCTGTTTAAATTGAATATTGCCGTTGTAAACATCCCGAAACCCACCACGATTTGGATTAAAACCGTCTTCTCCTCCTTCCATCAGGGCATTGAACGTGACCGTAGCATCACCAATGTACTGCTCTGTTTCAAAGTCTCTATATCCGCCACCATAGGAATTAGCCAATGAAATCCATTCTTCATCAGAGGGCAAATGCCATCCTTTTGGACATGCTTTAAGCGCAGCTTTCCATGAATAGAGCCTTCCAAATTCTTCGCCATATACTTCATTATTATCATAACAGTATGAGTCTGCCATTTCAAAATTTAAATTCTTTGTCATCCATTTTTTTCCATCTTTCATCACTTTATAAGAGTATATTCTTCCATCCCGTAAATCTGTCATAATCCCTTTTTGCGAATCCTTTTTGTCCGGCGTAATGAGAGGAATAAGTTGAATATCTCCCTTTTCGCGGCTTATACATCGGCACCTTGCAAGTGGTATGTCGTCGTTGATTGGATTTTGGCTACGGGCATACCATTGAAAACCCTTGTCATCCTCTACAAAAATATAAGACCCAACTTTATTCATTTCATATTGTGAACTACTCCAAAAAGTATTCATTCTGAAAGAACCATCTGGTTTATTAGAAGTGTTCACATCGCTTCTATTGGCATCTGTAATAAGAACGTTTTTCGTCTTAGCATCCTCATTGCAACAGCCATATTGCTCAATAAAATACTTCCATTCCAAGTGGTTAGGAACATGCCAGCCTGTTGGGCATGCTTCTTTTAAGTCTTCCCAAGAGTAAAAACGGCCATGTTTACATGATTTATCATTTTCGCCGCATATGGAGTTTTGCGCATCATAATTCAAGTTTTGAGTCATCCACTTTGTACCATTTTCCAAAACAGTATAACTATAGGTTTGTCCATCCCTGCTATCTGTATATATTTTTTTAGGTGGTGCATCACAGCCAACCAAAGCATAAGCACAAGCCAAAAAAATGATAAAATTAATTTGTAATCGTAGATTCATTCGTGTTTTATTTTGTGGTGTTGACTAATGTAGTGGACAAAGTAAGTTAAACGGAGTCGCTTTACCCGACACAACTACGGGCAAAACAATGGTCTATGGATTTGTAACAGTCCTTTTGATTCGGCAGACAAAATACAAACTTATGGCACACCAACCAAGCCGGGACGCGAAAAAAAATGCGGGGGAAAGTGCATCTGCTCATAAAAACGACGGGTATAGTCCTTGCGCCGGGGCGCGCTGCGCGCGTTTATACCCCCACCCGCAGGCGGGTTTGCTGTTGTGCCCTAAATGTTAGTAGTTGCCTTATTTTATGCCCCAATACGCAATAAAAATACAGACTGCAAATATGACAATATTGGGAATGATAGAAAGTTTCAGTTTGTAGTTTATCATCCCTGCAACAATCATTGTCAAGCCCAAGCACAAAGCAGAAATAGAGGATAGCGCGGGAAAATAGTTGAGTGCAGAAGGCAAAATCAAACCTATCGCCCCTAAAATTTCCAATACCCCTGCTGTTTTAATTTGCTTTTCGTCAAGGTTAATTAATCCTTTCATTCCTTTGTCAAGCAGTTTAGCCTTTGGGAGCATTAATTTGTTAATCCCCACGAAAATGAACAGCAATGCTGTGGCCGCTTTCAATACCCAAATTGTTGTTTCCATTTTAGATTTGTTATTTATTCGTTTTATTCAGTTTTGTATCTGCCAATGTCGTTACTTCACTTGCCGCTGACGTTTTGGCGCTTGGCGCAGTGGCGGATTACGGAGCACAAAACTGTCAATACACCACAAAAGTTGATGCGAGGTAGAATGTTCAATTAACCACTTTACCCGCCATTGAGCCAAACGCCTGTTGGGTGCTGGCTTTCTTTTTGTCGTCTTTTGGTATGTTTTGCACTCGTCTATTTTTGATTAATATTCTAAAATATGGGCATTTCCCATCTATTGATAAGTCTTTGTCATCGTTTCCTTTCCTGAATTTAATTAGTTCAAATTGGTCAGGATTGAATTTATGTAGAAATGTAATTGGAACTCCTATGTGTCCATCGTAGTCAAACGGAATGTCTTCTGTTTTGTCAACGTTTATGCCGTCATAATTGTCGTATTTTGGAAATTCATCTTCGTTTCCGAAATATTTTTTTGTTAGCTCAATGTCTTCGTGTCTCTTGAAGTTGTCCAAGTTTGTCAGCCACAAGCAATTGTTTGGCGATACAATTCTATTGCCTAAACTATCTATTCGTGCTTCTGTGCCATAAAGTTCATAGTGTTCTGGCACAATAAAGCCTGAAACACCCCTTCCAAGATTTATTCCCAACCAAGCTCTATTCTCTTTGATAAGTTTAAAGATCTCTTTGTATGTAATTGCGTTAATGTTACCGATAATCAAAAATTTCTTGTCATACTTTACTAATTGGGCTACATATTCTCTGAATAACGAAAAAGGAGGGTTTGTAACAACAATGTCTGATTGTTTTAATAGTTCAATGCTTTCAGAACTACGAAAATCACCATCACCTTTAAAATAAATAGTATCGTTAGAATTTGGTGTGGACGTTTCGCCTTCTTTACCTGTATATTCAAAGAAGAAGCCGTTTTCAGTTTCTTCTGTATTAAATAAATCAATCTTTTGCTCTTGGTAGCAAGAAGCAATGAGTTTTTTTAGTCCTAATTCTTTGAAATTGTCGGCAAAATATTTAAAGAAATTGCTAATACGGGCATCATCACAATTACAATAAACTACCTTATCCTTAAAATGATTTTTATAGTGTTGCAATTCACTTTCAATATCAGAAAGTTGAGTATAGAATTCATCACTTTTTGATTTTTTAGCTTGTTGCAGTAATTTATTTGTTGCGTTCCTTGCCATAATACTTTACTTTTTCGTGATTTGATTGAATAAATCACTTCCCAACATTTTTAAAGATGTTTTTGAAATTTCAATCATAATATCAAACATTTCCTTGTTGTCCCACTTTTCGCCATTCCCTTGCGTGTAAATAGATGTAGCTTGAAGCATAATCGTTTTGTCCTTGTGCTTTACAAATTTATTTTCGCACAAATTCGTGTTAATGGGCATTCCATAATTTGCCGAGGTCAACCTATCTAATCTATTTAACATACCTGAATTATATTCAAGCGTTACAATCCTTCCGTCAGGTCGTTTAATTGAAATTGTTTCGGTCAAAAAGTTTGAACCTTCTAAGAACAGGACATAAGGAAAATGAGATTCAGAAAGCATATAGTTAGCGATTTCTGATATGTTTTTATGTGACCTTTCAATTGTATTTCCCGCAGCCATTAAGTCTTGGTTGTCTGCTGTGCCTACTTGTATTCCTTTCTTAATGTTTTCAATGTCTTTGCCTTGGTGTTTGGCTTCTGAAACTAAAACAATTCTCCATTCACCGTTATCGTCTTTTACTTCAATTATGCCGCCATCGGGTTTGATGCTTGAATTTGGAACAAAAAGAGTCTGCCCTAATTCAGGGTCAATTTTCTTTAAAGCTTCGTTTATTTCTTCTTTTCTTATGCTTGTTTTATATTGAAACGTCAATTGCGGATATTCTTCTTGAAGTTGTGTAATTACAAGATTTGAGATTTCTCCAACTGTCAAGTCGTGCATTTTTGCATTGTCCCCGAAGATGCCTACCACACCTTGTGACTTTTTATGTTGGTTTGTCAACCTTGTTGATTGGTTATTTTTTGCCATTATATTAGTCTTTTTTATCTTCTTGCAAATTTAGCAATTAAGCTCGTTCTGTCGGTCTTTAATCTTGCACCCAACGGTTTGGCGCTTGGCGAAGAAGCGGATTTCGAAGCACAAAACTGTCTACCGGCACTGAACTTGATACGAAGCAAAAAGCTTCATTTAAGCACTCAACCCGCTTTTTTGCCAAACGCCTGTTATAGGGCGTTTTTCTTCGGTCAACCTGGTCCCATTCCATCTCTAAAAATAATTGCTAAACTAATATGATAAAGTAAGAATGAAAGTATCAATGCGAAAATTAGTCCTACGATTATTCGGTAAATCTTTTTCGTGTCCATTAGTCTCCAAGCCAATGGAATTGTCAAGATTGGAGTTGCGAACATTGCGAACCATAATATTTGTCCAAATAAGTCCATTTTATGCGTAACCGTTTACATCAAGTTCAAAGAGCTGTTTCTTGTCAAGATTGAACTTTACATTCCAATAATAACTACCACCATCGAGCACCATAATTCTACCTTTCAGCCAACGTTCAGTGTCGTCCTTGTCTCGTGCCCAGAAACAGTTGATAAGCAAAAACCTGTCTCCATTTTTGTCTATGTAACCAAAATATTGACGTTTATATTTATGCAGGTTTTTATGAATAATCGGTGTCGAGGATTGATTTACTAATGGATTATTTAAGGTCTTTAAATCTGTCGCCAAGGAAAGTTCTGCTTGGTCAATTTCTTGTCTCGTAGGTGTAAAACGTTGTCCCGGAATAAGGTCAAAATAATTTGAGGGAAAAATAGCAACGTCAAACCGCTTGGTCTTATAGTGGTCTGCCTTTTTAAAAGTCGAGTCTGTCTGGCCAAAAATGTTGCACGTTATCAACAGAATAAATGTCAAAATTGTTAGTATTCTTGTCATTGTTTCGGTCGTCTTAAAATGCCCTATAACGGTTTACGTATTGGCGATGGTGGGGCATTTGGAAAACGTCAGCCCAACATTTGCAAAAGTACCCAATAGAATTACAAATATTGAGTTTACAACTGTCAGCCCCACTTTTGCCAATACGATGTTATGCAGCGTTTTTCTTGTCAAAATTTCCACCATTTTTTCTTTCCTGTTAGCTCTGTCAATGGAATTGATTTATTCTCACCATTCACTTTCTCATATTCAAGTTGAGCTGTCACTGGATCGATTATATGTTGCCAACCACCTGAAAAACTTGCTCTAATTTCACTTCCGTTCGGTGTGTAGTTTCTATCTATTTCAATTTTTCCAACTGTCTCGAAAAGTTCAGAATATTCTTTTTTAAATCTGTCGGGTAAATACCACGTAACTTTTGGTTGGTTTTCCCAATTTCCAAAATTCGCAACAAGAACTTTTGCATTTTCAAAATCCTTAATTGTTGGTCTTTCCGATTTGTTGATTCTTGTTGTCACTATTAAATTATAGCCAAATCCTGTTCGTTTGTCGGTTTCTAATACTACAGCACCACCATAATTTCCGTCTGGAAGTCTAAATGTCAAGCAAGTTCCTTTTTCAAAAATCGGCTCCTCAATCTTTTTCTTTTTCCTTGCTTTTGGCTTGTCCTTTTCTGAACTAATTTTTACAAGAAACTTCTCTAATACATCCTTTCGTTTTCTTATTTCATTTTCATCTGCATCAAGTTCTCTCCAAACTTGTAAGTCCTTTTCTGTCTGAATAATTTCTTTAACTCGATTGAATGTCTCTTGGTCTAATGATTTTGTTTCCCAAAGCGCCAAGGCAAGAGTAAACCAAAAGTTGTTTGATTCATCAGGATTTTCAATAAGTTCTTTGTTGTCACGAATGAGCTTTTCCGCAATTACATCTGGCTTTTCTCCTTCGTTGTAAAGGTCAAAAAAGTCAGCGTAAATGTCGCTCGAAGTGTCGTTACTGTTTATTGCTGTGCCCCACGTTCCCATTGTTTATGTCTGTCTATTTAAAATGCTGCATAACGTTTGGCAGCTACAAGAAGTTGGCGATTTCGAAGCACTAAACTGTCTGCCACCACTGAACCTGATACGAAGCACAAAGCTTCATTTAACCACTGAACCGCCACTTTTGGGTAGGTGCTGTTACCTGCTGGCCTTCTGTCCTCCGTTTCACTGTAAGTCTTGTCAATATTAAGTTTTAGTGCAATTGTCTGCTGTGTTTGTCGGGCTGTGTGTCGGGTATTTTTATTTTTTGAAGCCTTGGGAAATTTTTAAAAACAACTTTGTCTACGTTGGCAAAGCAAGCTCTTTTGCAATTTTTGGTCTGTGGGTTGGCTTGCGCGAATTGCAAATGTGCTTGCTTTTAGGATTTTTATACTTAAATCTATTAGCCTTTTGTAAATATCCACTCTGTATTTGGTTCTGTATAATTAAAATAATTTTTTTCTATTTGATTTTGCCAGGCATTTCCAACAACCTTACTTTTATTACGAATTATCATATCTTCTGATAATGTTGGGCAAAAAGAACACTTTGAACACACTTCGTTTTCAAAATCATTAGTGACAAAATCTTGATAATTATTTGGAATTTGATATAGAAATCTATTATGATTTTCAGGGAATAATATCATAGGCGTTAAACATGGTGCACACAATGAAAAACCATAAATGGAATAATTTACTCCACATAAATGCACTCTATCACATAATTGACCAGGTAAGTCAAAGTCTTTAGGAGTAATTGAAATATTCCTGTGTTTATACTCCTTAATCTCATACACTTCTTTTTTTGATAAAACACCTTTGGTTTTATATATTTCAATTAAACTCTCTGGCATTAATTTTATGTAGGGTCTAATATCATTATCAACATTTAATGTTCCATTAGTTATAATAATAATATTATTTATAAATCCACTTTTAATTAAACGTTCGAAAACTTGAATAGCTTCATTAAGAATACCTGATACTAAGGGCTCTCCCCCAATAACTCTTAATGTTTTAAATGTCAATTTAGGAAATCTAACAATTTCAGAATACAAATAATTTATGTGTAACATACTCATTTCGTTTACATTTCTGGTTATATTATAATCTTTCTCACTATTACAGAATCGGTTACAATGTCTGCATTTAAGATTGCATTTGAAGGTGATTTCAACTTCAATGATACCACCAATAGGTTGATTAAGCCAATTCATAATAATTTAAAAGTTTAAATTAATTTTACTACCTAATTCTTTTAGAAATTCGCTTGAATAATTCTTTATCCTACCAGAACCCGAAGTGAATGTTAGTTCACCGAAATATACCTTATCATTGCTTTCATACAAATCTACCCTGCATTGAGGAAAATCTTTGGTTAAACAATAGATAATTTCCAGCATTTCATTCAAACATGCTGGTTTAGGAATATCAATAGTTGGAAATTTAGTGTGATTTTGCATTTTCTCCTTTAAAAGTTTCCATGTTTTGATTTCAAATATACCTGACTTTTTATTATTCCAATTCGTTGTATTGTAACAAACAAGACAATATTCGGAAATGCCGTTAAAACTCCAAAATTTGTAATCAACTAACGAATCTGAAAACTCCAAAGTATTTTCTAAGTATTCTTCTGCAATAATCAATCTATCAATGCCTAAGTAATGCGGTTCTGCGGAAATTATTCCAAAAGGAATTGAAATTCTCTTTTCGAAAAATGCTTTTATTTCATCAGCATTGCATTCCACTTTGCTTTTAACTTTTACTACTGAACCGGAATCGTGATTACATTTAAGAACAAACTTGTCAGGCAAACTGTTAAAATCAATTATTTTCGGATTTTTCCAAGTACCATAAAGTTTTGGTAAAATGTAATCAAACCCTTTTGAATTTATGTAATCTCTTACTAAATACTTATCTGAAAGCATTGTCCAAATATTTGTATCGATATGAAAGGCTAACCAATTAATTTTTTCGTTCAAATCCGTAGGATTTGACCAGTTTATATGTTTTCCAAATTGCTCAAAATACAAATGTTCTGCTAATATCTTAGGATTATGCAGCCCAAAATAGTATCTATCATCTAAATTTGTTGGCAGTTTCACTTACTTTTTCTCATTGAATTTTGTACACTTAGAAAATATAAAATACTCTAACATGAAAATTAATTTATTCACACTTATAAATAATTTTCCAAGTCTTGTTCTAGTTACTTTAGTATCAACTTTTTCTAAAAAAGATAATCCATTTCCAAAATATGAAATTCCGTTTTCCTCTATAAATCGCTTCCGAACCTCTTCATACAAAGGTGAAAAATTAAAATACAAATCTTCATTTGCAACTAAACCTAATGGTTCAAGAAATGTGTATTGATAATTAATTATAAAAATAGCATGTTTAGTAAGTCCTTCGTTCCTTAGTTTAAAATGAAAATCTTTGGTGCCTAAAACAGAAATTGGCATATTCCGTTTCGACCAAAAGTGCAAAATTTTCAGGTCTTTTAAATATAAGGATCCTAATCTGATTTGACAATTCCATTCGCCCGGCAATTCGTGAATGATATTTCCGAAGTCAAAATTTGTCTTTGCTAATGAAGGTTCGTCCTGACTAATACCGTATTGCAGCCCTAATTTGTAGTTTTTATGCCAATTATCAAAAAAACTACGTGTTTTTTTCGAATCCTTTACATACATAGCACCACCGCTGAAATAGTTTTCAACCTTTTCGAATGGATAATTAAAAACAGAACTTTGTTTTGCAAATATTTCATATACAGGGTGTTTTCTCAAAACAGTATGACCGTCTAAAACCGCTGCAATATCAAATTTACAGTTATCAATATCATTTAAAGAGCTTGCTATTAGAGTATCACAATCAATATACAGAAAATCACCAGAAACGTGATTTCTCATATTTGTTTTCAGTAAGCGTGAACGTACCTTAAAATCAATATCTATATCAAAATTTACAACAATATTTTCAGTTATAAAATTCAATAATTCTTTTCTACTTCCTGTAAAACTATTATTTGTAATGTCATCAACTAAAAGGGTAATGTTTGCATCTGGCATTCTGAACCTTGCTGAATAAATAGAAATTAGAGCACTTTCTAAATAAGTATCTGCTTCTGAACTTGATAATATGTATAAAAGTTTTGTTTTCATAATGTCTTTTGAATTCTTTTAAGCCAACAAGACAAAAACTCTCTTCTTCTAATAAGCCAAGAATATTGATGAAAAGGCATAAATTGTGAAAGAATTTTATAATTTAGTTTGCTTAATTTAAAAATACATCGCATAAATTCAATAAAATTCAACTCAACAATTTTGGATTTATACTTAACTATTGTGGAAACAAATCTTTTACCAATGAAAATTTGTAATTGTTTATCGAAATTATTTTCTGTCAGAAAATTTAAACCGACTAAACAGAAACGAATGGTATCACAAAATTTTCTGGCGGTTTGTTTGCCTCTGAAATCAGAATTTGGGGTTTCAACGTAGTTGTAACCATAAGCCGGGAAATACATGAAATGAGGTGCAAAATAAAAAGCTTTCATAGTGTGGTTTACATCTTCCCAAAATATTCCTTCCTCAAAAAACAAATTGAAGTTCAAAAGAAATTCTCTTTTGTACCATTTAGACCAAACCGCACGTATTCTATTTTCATAATTTAATGACATTTCATATTTCAAGTATTCAATACCTGATAGATTATCAATTGGAAAATCTAAAAAGACATCGTGTTTTGATATCCCATTACTTGTTATGGTTTTTGCATTAAATTGCAGAATGTCGGGCTTTGATGTTACTAATTTCAGAAAAAGAAAATTGATAATATCTTTTTCAATGAAATCATCAGAATCAACAAACCAAATGTAATCGCCTTTTGCTTTCCGGATACCTAAATTTCGGGCTGCGCCTTGCTTTTTGTTCTTTGAATGAGATAAAAGGATGATATTTGAATGTGTTAATGAATACGATTTTATTAGATTTACTGAGTTGTCTTTTGAACAATCATCTATGCAAATTACTTCAAACTCATTTTCTGGAATATTCTCATTATAAATACTATCTAAGCATCGTATAATGTATTTCTCACTATTATAAACCGGTATGATAATGGACAACTTCATTGCAGGTTTTTAGTGATTTTTTAAGTAATTAAGAATTAGTTCAATTGCAACTTTATTGCCTGGCAGAAAACAAGACGTAGTTTCTTCAATTTCGTTCTTGTACAATAGCTCTTTGCAAGTTTGTACAAATTGAGATAATTGAATATCGGTTGGTAAACTTTTAATCAGCAAATTTTGAGAGTGTTGTGCATTACAAGCCTGTTCTTCTTTTCTAAAAGAACAGCCTGAAATAAAAGATGTTGCAGGGATATTCAAAAAAAGTAATTCGCTTAGCGAATTGCGTCCAGCTCTTGTAATTATTAGAGAACTATTGCTATAATAATCGGAAGGTGGCTTAAACGTTGATATTAACTGCAAATTGGCTGGTTGATTAGATTTTATATTTTCATTAACTATTTCATAAACATTACTACTTGAACATTGTATTGTTACTTTATATTCCGCTAATTCCAAAGCAAGCCCAAAGCATAAGTTTGCAATATTAAGAGTAGATTCTAAAAAATCATTTTGAACATTTACTGTGCCGCCACCTAAAATACAAAAAATCTGTTTACTTTTTATAACCCGATTGATGTTTAATATTTCTGTACGGATAATTGTGTTTATTGAATGAAAATTCTTGTACATCCCCGGGTTTTTGACTTTTCTGAGACCGTGCACAATTGCAAGGTCTGACAATGAAAAATAGTGGTTAAAGAATAACTGTGAAGAAATTTGGTTCATTGGATTTTCAACATCTGACGGATTGAGCAATGCAATTACATGAGTATCAGGATTGGCTAATTTTATAGCCTGAACCATTAATGGTTCACCGTCAATTAATACAAAATCGGGGTTGATTTTATTGATAGAATTTAAAATAGCTTCACCATACTTACTAACCGGAATTATACCAATAGATGAAATATCTAAGGGCGAAATTGAAATTTGATTTTGAATATTACAATGTTTTAATAAGACATCGCCCTGCAAATATGTATAAATGAATATTTCAGCACCATATTCTCTCCGGAAATATTGAAGTAATTCAACACCTGAAACAACTCTACCCAAACCTGGAAATCCTCTAAATATACCAACAATCTTCATAATTCAAGAATCTTATTAAGTTCTGAAATAAAATATCGTCTTATTTGGTGATTGTCTATTTTATTCATTGTACCTCCTTTGCTTAATGAAAAAGCAAATGAATAGTTTTTAGAAACAATTTTCATGGTATAATCATTGTAATCACCATAAGGATAGGCGAATGATTCAACTATACCGAAATGCTTTTCCAATATTGCTTTTGAAGTACAAATCTCGTCAACTAATTCGCTTTCTGACAACCTAAGGAATGATTTGTGCGACTTACCGTGTGAACCAATTTCCCAACCGTTCTGCTTTATTTCTTCCAATTCGGAAATAGTTAAATGTCTCCGCTTTACAGTGTCTTTGAAATTCCAATCATTATGTTGACCAAAATAATCTGTACAAACAAAAACTGTTGCAGTGAAACCGAATGTTTTTAAAACAGGGAAGGCATATTTGTAAACACCTTCATAAGCATCGTCAAAAGTGCAAATTATTAATTTTGATTTATCTTCACTTCTAAAATAGTCATTAGCCGAGCAGAGCATATAGCCTTTTTGATGTATTAAGTTCACAACTGACTCAAAGTTTTCTATACTTGTATCTAAATGAGAGTTAATAGAATCAGAAATATCATGTAATACAATGCTATGGATGCTATTTATACTAAGAGAAATTTCATTTCTTGCCGTTCTGATTCTATCAAAAAGCATTAACCATTGTTTCTTGACTACGTCAACATTACTTAAGGATGAAACAGCTTGAAAGGCCTTTTCATAGGTTTTTTTAATTTCTTTATTTTGCAATAGTTGGATTATCTTCTCGGACATTTTTTCAGGTACAAAGTCATTAAAAACGATTTCATTAACTTCGTTGCAAATTGTTTCAGCTATAAAACCAGAATTACTTATAATTATAGGTATACCATATTTTAGACAATCACCTATTGAATTTGAGAACCCTTCACAAAAAGAGCCTTGAACATAGAAGTCCCAGGTTTTTAATTTTTTAAGGAAATCTTCTCTGGATAAATCACCAAGAAAAACTATATTATCTTCTATCCCAATTTCTTGGCAATATCTTTTATAGTTTAATAATAAATCTTTATCAACATTTCCTGCAAACTCAAAATAGAAAACGGCATCAGATTTTTGATTCAAATAGTAGAGCATTGTAATCAAATTAGATACACCTTTTTTCTCATTTAAATTTTTTGCACCACAACCTAATAGAAAATTTCCTTTCTTTAAGTTTGGAATTCTTATAGTTTCCGAACATTCTGTCCAATTAGGTATTACTGTATAAATTTTGCTTCTGTTGAAATAAATAGCTTTGGAAACTTCTTGTAATTCATTTGATAAGGAAACTATTGCAACCGCTTGTTTTAGACAGTTGTAATTATATTGATATAGCGTTGTATCTGAAATTGAGAGATTTATTTCACTGCCTCTTAAAAGAACAATCAGTTTTGTACCTGTTAATCTGGAAATCTCTGATGCAAATAAACCATTTAGACCTGCACCGAAAGCAATAATAAACTCAAAATGTTGGTTTTTACAATTACTAAGGATGTTTTTAAGATGTCCACGAAAAAACAAATGCTCTTTAAGTTCCTTTTTATAGCCACCCTCACAGAGCATAACCTCATTATAAATTACTTTATACTTTGGATTATGAGTAAATTTTGTTTTATCATATACAGACGAGATGATAGTTATATCATAACCTAATTCACTAAGAAGTTGAGCATAAGTGCAACAGCTATATGATAAACCACCACTATTAACTCCAATTTCAGATGTTACTATTGCTATTCTCATAATTCCTTACCTATTATATTTTTTCAGCAGGATGAATGAAAGCTGCATATTCGTATATCTCTTCTTCAGAAATTGGATTATTTTTTATATCAGCATATGTAGGACATTTAAAACAAGGCATTTCCTCGGTTACGGTTTCTTTGCCAAATAAGACAGAAATGGTTTGTGTATACAAATCATTATTTAAACAATTTGATAAGTCTTCTTTAAATGCGTTTCCAAAACTTTTCCATTTATTAACACAACAACCCAATAAATCCCCATTCCAATTCACTTGTGGTGAATACATTAGTTGGCAACATGGTCTTTTATATGCTTTATTAAATTTAGCTTTATATTCGTCTCTAGTCGCAACATTTAAACCGCTTTCTTCCCTTACAAATTCTTTATTAATTATTGGCGAAAAAGTTGAATGATTAAGTCTTGGATAAAAAACCATATTTAGCTCTTGACAAAGAGTTTTTATTTGTGGTAACTCATGTTCATTATGTCCAAAAATAATAAACTGCCAAGACAATTTTGGATACTGACTATCGTATTTTGACTTGTAGTAATTCAATCTCTTAATATTGCTAATTACTTTATCATAATCACCATTAATACGGTACTTAACATAGCTTTCCTGAGAAGCCCCATCAATAGAGATATTTATATAAGCAAATTTGTACTTGACTAAAGCCTCAAGAACATCATCAGCAACTTTATTAAAATTTGTACCGTTACCAGCTGTTAGCTTTATTCCTTTGTAGTGGCAAAATTTTATAATATCAATAATCTCTGGATTAAGAAAAATTTCTCCCCAATTAGATAATTCTATTTGTTTAATTTGATGATTTTGTTCTATAAAGTCTCTAAAAATATTAAATTTTAAGAAACCACTTCTTATTATACCGTTCTTAATTATTCCCTTTGTAGTAGAACATTCTGGGCATTTTAATTGACATACAGTCGATGCATCAATTGAAAGGTTAGTTATTTCTTGCATATTCATCATAATTGAGCTTTTCGTTATAAATCATTCTGAGAAATTACATAAAGTCGTTTAGTCGATGTGTTTTTAGGATATTGATAAGTTAAATATGAACTTATATTAAGCTCTTTAAATATTTCATAAATATCTTTTTCAGATATTCTCACAAAGTCGGGAAATGCATTTGAATAATTTTTAAAGGAAGCATCAATAACTTCTAGTAAATAATATTTAGGATTAGCATTGTCATAAAATCGTCTAATTTGAGATAGATATTCTTTTTTAGTAGATAGCTCCTCAAAATAGACACAGTTTACTTGTACCAAAATATCAATATTTTCCAGTTGTACTGGGTATTCGCCAATAATAATGTCTTTAGAATTAAACAAACTAAATAATTTTTCCTTACCAATAGTTGCCAAATTTTCCGACCTCTCAATTCCTGAAACCTTGTTAAAACCTAAGAAATGAAGCAAAGCCAAGACATCACCAAGCCCAGAGCCTATTTCAAAAACTGAATATGACTTTGGATATTGACTTAATATTTCCGCAAGTCTAACCCAATAAATAGGTGGTTCTGTTTCTGTGAATATTTTTGTCCACTGCGGTAAATCAGAGTAATCTAATCCAAGATTACATTCTCTCAACAGTGTGTAAAACTCTTCCACGCCTTTTGGAATATTTGCCTCACTTGCGATTGGTTCTCTTCGCATAGTTCAAAATCAATTTTAAGGTTATCAACTGGGTTAATCAAACAAGATTGCACTGCTAAATCAGGTAAAAGTCTAACTTCAGCATAGTTTTTACACTTATCAAATTCATATTCAAAACAAGGTGAATCTATATATTTAATAGCTATAACCTTTCCATTGGGAGTATATAACCACCATTTAAGAGAACCATTATTTTGGTTTTCGTACTTGAAACTAATGTTGACTAAAAAAGGAATAATAAATTTCCTAAATTCATTATTTTTCAATGTTTTATCATTTACATAGGGCAAAAGTTTAAGCCCAATTTCATTATCATACAGAAAAGGTAAGATTTGCTGAAAATCACTAATGTTTGGAGTTAGCAAAACATAATTTAGTGAAAACTGAACCTTTGCTTGTTTTAATTTTTTTAAATTATTTAGTAAAGGCTCAAAAAGTTTAGTCTTGGTAATACTTTCAAATTTTCTTTGATTACTACTTGGAAATTGTATTTGTAGCTTTATTCTTGTTTGAGCTAATATGTTTATGACATTATCATCAAAAAATTGGGTATTAGTCGCACAGCCAATTTCTAAATCTGTGTTATCATTTGCCCAAACTATCATTTGTATAGTTTCAGGGTTCATAAAAGGCTCACCACCACTAAATTGTATTTCTCTTAACCCTGTTTCTTGCAATGATTGAATAATAAACTTAAAATCATCAAATTTCAAGAAATCAGAATAACTACCATCATATTTTGCTTGTCCTTCGTTATGACAAAACACACATTTGTAGTTGCAAGCATTGGTAGTTAATACTCGCAATATTTTCCAAAAATCTACGCTTTCCATATCTCTGATTTATAATGTGTTTGTAGTTCAGAAATATGACGCCCTGTAATTTCTTTGTCTTCATGGTCATACATTTCTTTTGGTAACACTACTACACCTGCCTTTGTAGGTATAAAATCACGCATAATATCTTCATGATTTAATAATCCTGCAATAGTTACAGATCCTCCATAAAGTTGATTTTCAACAAGATGTACTTTTACATTTGAAAAATTTTGCAAGTCATTGCTAAAATACTTGTAAGATGATGCGGAACAAACGACATTAAAAAAAGTAGTCTGTTCTTTTGAAAACCTATTTTTTATGTTTGAAAGTCTTTCTTTGCCCTCAGTAAAATATTCATTTTCCTCCCCGTTTAGATAGAGTTCGTCAAGGTGGGGAACTGTAAATTTGATAAAAGGATAGTTTGTTTTCAGAAAGTTGATACACTCTTCATATTTTTCAATACTTTGATAGGCAATCGTATTTAACTTTTCAGGTGAAAACTTAGTATATTCTACACGTCTTACCAAAATTTCTTTTGCTTTAACGTGCCAATTCAAGCCAATAAGTTTATCTAAATCTCTTTTTAGAGCATCTAAATTACCTGTAAACATTAATGATATTTTTCTTATTGGGGCTTCTTTCAATATTGTTTCAAGTCTATCCCTTGTGGGTCTTGGAACTATAATTTCTCGTTGTTCCTGCATAGTTACTAGAGATAAGTCTATTCCATAGTTTTTGATACTCCATAAATAGTCTATTTTATCTTCCGAAATGTAACTTCCTGTTGTAACCGTTGTGATTTTTTTGTGTGGGAAGTATTCTGAAGCCCTCTTAATAAAGTCGTAAATAAGTGGGTGTAAAAATGGGTCTGTATGTGCAGCAACCATTACCCCTGCACCTAAACGTACAAAGTTATGGCTATCTCTTATAAACTTAAAACCTTCATAAAGGTCTTCAACCGTAATTTGTGGCAAGGGCGGAAATCTTTTTAGGATTGGGTCTTTATGTACCTTGCAAAAGATACAACCTACTCCGCAGTTCTTGGAACTTATAGGAATATTACCCCAATTTATGATTTCATATGAAAAGGCATAGAATTCTTCTTGTGTCATTTTATGTATGTCTTAATGTAGGTAACTTAAGGTTTGTTTGTTGAGGCGTTGGCAAAAAATGGCTCTTTTGGTTTTGCGAAGGGTCGGCTTATGTGTTGGGCAAAACCAAATGTGCCATTTGTGCCGTGGGCTAAAATTGTTTTTAAAAAATGTGCGGTGGGAAAAAATAAAAATACAGAAGCGTTGGCTTTTGGGTCGGCTGTCTGAATGTTCACTTTTTCTGTCCTTATTTTCTGTTTCATTCTGTCGTTCATTTTTACTTGGTTCGTTCTTTAGGCTTGCAGGTAACTCGTTTATAGCACTGAAAAAAACATCCTTATCTACCCAAAACAGCCGGCTAAGGATGTTTTTTGATCTGAAAGCAAAGCTAAAAAGTTTTCAAGTATCAGAGGTCATTAAAGGGGCTTTTTATTTTCTGGATATGCCGGGTACTCACATGCGTGTAGATTTCCGTTGTCTTTGAGCTTTTGTGTGTCGGTAATTTCTGAATCTGTTCGGAGGTGTGCAGCCGTTTGTAATCGGATATATACGCCATTCGGGCGGGGCTTTTCCGGCGGCTCAACCCGGCCGGTACTGCCCCGCGCTACGGAGCCGCAGGTATGGAGCGGACGACCCCTGCCTGCCGGCAGGCACGGCGACCCCGCCTCCCGTAAGCTACCCTCCTTCGGAGGGGCTGGGGGTGGCTGGCAGTGCGGGGTGGCGCCCCCCAAAAATCAGCTTTTTACATCGCCGTACTTCCTCCGCCAATACAGCAGGGGCAGGGTACCCAATGCGATGAGCGAGAGGCCCATCATGGCTTCGCGGGGGCGCTGGAAAATGGTGATGATGACCAATGCGGCGCAAAACGCGACAAAAAGGGCCGGCACGACCGGGTAGCCGAATGCTTTGTACGGGCGCTCGGCGTGGGGCATTTTGCGGCGGAGCACGAACACCCCGAAGGCGATGGAGCCGTAGAAAATGAAGGACGCGAAGATGAGCATGTCGGTGAGTTGGTCGAAGGAGCCGGAGAAGACCAGGGTACAGGACCACACCATCTGCATGAGCAAGGCGTTGCCGGGGGTGCGGAAGGTGGGGTGGATACGGGCGGCGCGCTGCGAGAAGAAGCCGTCGCGGGCCATGGCGAAATAGATGCGGGCGGCGGTGAGGATGGTGGCGTTGGTACAGCCCAGGGTGGTGATGATGATGAGCAGCGAGATGAAAAGCAGGCCCGGATCGCCGAAGAGTTTTTGCATGACGGCTACGGCGGCAATGGTGTTGGTGTTTTGGGCCAGCGCGATCATTTCGTCAATGGGGAAGACGTAGAGGTAGGTGAAATTGACGGCCAGATAGGTGCCGATGATGATGAGGATGCCGATGGTGAGGGCCAATGGAATGGTGCGTTGCGGGTTTTTGACCTCGTCGCCGATGAAGCCGATGTTGAGCCAGCCCTCGTAGGCCCAGAAGGCGGCCAGCATGGCTGCAAACATGGGGCCGACGATGCCGAAGCGCCCGGTGAAGGCGGCGGGCGGGAAGCCGGTAGCGGCGTGGGTGACGTTTTCGATGCTGCCGCTGCCGAAGGCGATGCCGAGCAATACGATGAGCGCGAGGCTGGAAACCACCAGCACGGTGATGACTTTGCTGACCCAGCCGCCGTGCTCGACGCCGCGGTAATTGATGGCTACCAGCGTGACAATGAGCGCTACGGCTACTACTTTGACGCCGATGTTGGCAAAAGGGAAAAAGATGCCCAGAATGGACCACTCCTCCCAAGCGGCGCCGAGGCGGGGCAGTTCGACAACGGCGTTGACCGACTGCGAAAATACATACGCGATGGACGCAATGGAGGCGGACTGTATGACGGAAAAGCTGCTCCAGCCGTAGTAGTAGGCGAAAATTTTGCCGTATATTTTTTTGAAATACGCATACGGGCCGCCGCTCTCGGTGATCATGGAGCCGATTTCGGTGGTGGTGAGCACGCCCAGCAGCGTGACGACGCCCGCCAGCACCCAGGCCAGCAGTACCAGCTTGGGCGATTGCAGTTCGAGCGACATGGGCGCCACTTTTTTGTAAACGCCCGATCCGATGATGGAGCTGACAAAAAGAATGACGGCAGCGGGCAGGCCGAAGGCTCTGACCAAGTGTTTGTCTCCGTGTTTTTGTTGTTCTTGCATGGTCAATTTTGATGTATTCAACAAAAGTAGAGAAATACATGATACAGACAACCGATTCATTGTATTTTTGGCCCCGTACAACCATCGCTCTATGCCGCCCATGCGCCGATTGGCAGCCATCATGTTTACCGATATCGTAGGCTACACTGCGATGATGCAACGCGACGAAGCCGATGCGCTGTTGCGGGTGCGCCGCTACCGGGAGTTGCTGGCCTTGCATTCGGAGCGGCATCACGGGGAGTTGCTGCACCACTACGGCGACGGCAGTCTCACCATTTTTTCCAGCGCGGTAGAGGCCGTTATTTGTGCCCGCGATCTGCAATTGGACCTCCAAAAATCGCCCGCCACGCCCCTCCGCGTGGGCATCCACATCGGCGACATTGTGCGCGACGGCGACGACCTCTACGGCGATGGCGTGAACATTGCCTCCAGGGTGCAAAACTTAGCTCCGGTGGGCGCCGTGCTCTTCACCGACCGCGTGCTGGAAGACATCCGCAGCCACCCGGAACTGCCGTACAAGGCATTAGGCAAGTACTCCCTGAAAAACATAGAGCAGCCGGTGCAGGTATATGCCCTCAGCGGGCCGGGTTTCGCCGATCTGAAAAGCAGCGACCTGCAAAGCCCGAAAGGCAAGGCGTTGTCGGGCGCTCCGCAATCTGCCGCTTGGCGCATCGGCATGGGCGCGCTGGCATTGGGACTGACGGCTCTGGCCCTGTCGGCGGTGTTTTTGTGGAATCAGTTCCGACCCAAAGAACAGCCTTTGGCATTGGCGGCAACAGAAGCGCCCTCGGTGGCCATCCTGCCGTTCAAAGACCTCAGTCCGGGCGGCGATCAGGAATGGTTCGGCGAGGGCATTGCCGAAGAAATTCTCTTCGCCCTCAGTAGGGTAGAGGGGCTGAAAGTGGCGGGCCGCAGCTCCACGTTCGCGTTCAGCAAGGAAGAAACCGACCCCCGCGAAATCGGGCGGCGGCTCAATGTGGGCGCGGTGCTGGAAGGCAGCATCCGCAAGGTGGGCAACCGCATCCGCATCACGGCGCAATTGGTGAACACCCGCGACGGTTTCCAAATCTGGTCGGAATCGCAGGAGCAGGAGCTGAGCGATATTTTTGCCGTACAGGAAGACATTGCCCGCTCGGTAGCCGGCAAACTCACCGGGGCGCTTTTAGGCGATCAGTCCTCGCCCTTGGTGCAGCGCGGCACCGGCAATACCGAAGCGTATCAGGCCTGGTTGCAGGGGCGTTACCAGCTCAGTCAGCGGGTGGACGGCGCCGAGCAGGCGGTGGGATATTTCCAAAAAGCCATTGAGTTGGACCCCGAATTTGCAGCCGCTCATGCCGGTTTGGGCAATGCCTATATCTGGTTGGGATACAGCAATTCCGTGCCCTCGCACGAGGCATTTCCGCAGGCCCGCACCCATGCCCGCCGCGCCCTCGAACTCGATCCGCGTTCGGCTTATGCCTGGAGCATTTTGGGATCGGTACACCTGTGGTACGACTGGGATTGGGCTGCCGCCAAAAGCGCATTGGACACCGCTATTGCCATCAATCCCGCCGAAGCCAGGGCCATGCTCGATCTGGGCTGGTACCACGCCTTGCGCCGCGATTTTGCCGCCGCTACCGAGTACATGCTCAAGGCGGTGGCCACCGACAGCGTGGATTTGGAATACAACATAGACTTAGCCGACATGTACCGCATGTGGGGCCAATACGAGCGCAGCGCCGCCATCTCGGAAAAAATGCGCGCGCTCTATCCCGAAAACAGCGATACCTACTGGATGCTGGGGATGAACGACTACTCGCGGGGCAGGTACCGGGAGGCGACGGCTCATTTTGAAAAAACGGTGGAGTACTCCGGCAAGGAAGCCTGGGCCATGCTGCACTGGGCAATGGGATTGGCCAAATCTGGCCGTCAGGAACAAGCCCGTCGCGTCATTCGGGAGGCATTGGCCGCCGAGCCGCTGGCCGAAAATGCGCCGGTGGAACTGGCTATGGCCTGGCTGAGTCTGGGCGAAAAAGACAAAGCGCTGGGTCTGCTGGAATCCGCTGCCCGCTCGCACGCCAACTGGCTCATTTCCATCAGTATGGACCCTGTATGGGATGAATTGCGTCAGGAACCGAGGTTCAAAAAAGTGATGCAACAGATGGATTTTCCGAAGTGAGTTGCCGGTTAGCGGTATGCGGTGGGCGGTCGGCGGTACCTGCGTAGAGTGTTCAGAGGGCGGTAGGCAGTGGGCGGCTGCAAGCTGCAAACCGCTGGTCGCGGGGCTTTTTTTTAATAAAAATAGCATTTATTTAGCATTGGCCGTTAGCTATTAGCCGCAACCACGCCCTGCGTGGTTGATTTTCCAAAAGGAGAAGAGTTCATTTTCAAAAGTACGTTTAGAAATTTCCCATGAGGAAAATCTTCTTCCTAAAGAAAAAATAAGCTAACACCACGCCGGGGCGTGGCAGCAGCTTGTAGCTTTGAAAAATAAGCTAAACTAAGTAGTTACTAAAAATAAGGGACTCGTTTTCAAAATTGGAGTTTTGAAATTTTCCCCAATGGAAAATCGAATTTCCTAATAATAAACAAGCTAACAGCCAGCAGCTAACGGCCAGCAGCTATTGGTAAGTATTCAATAAACACAAGCATCCAATGACACATACCGAATTCCGCCAACGCGCCCACGAACTTGCCGACTGGATGGCCGACTACTTCGAAAACGTGGCCCAATATCCGGTGAAACCCGCCGTATCACCCGGCGACATCAAGGCGCAACTGCCTGAACACCCGCCGATTGCTTCGGAGCCGTTCGAGGCGCTGATGGACGATTTTCAAAAAATCATCCTGCCGGGAATGACACATTGGAGCCATCCGCAGTTTTTCGCCTACTTCCCCACCGGAAACAGCGCGCCCTCCGTGCTGGCCGAAATGTTGACCGCCACCATCGGGGCGCAGTGCATGATCTGGCAGACCTCGCCCGCCGCCGAAGAACTCGAAGAGCGCGTGATGGAATGGCTGCGCGATATGCTGGGCCTGCCTTCCGACTGGGTGGGCGTCATACAGGACACGGCCTCTACCGCCACCCTCGCCGCGCTCATCACCGCCCGCGAACAGGCCACCGAATGGGCCGTCAACCAGCGCGGGTTTTATCAGTCGGCCCGCCTGCGGGTGTATGCCTCGGCGCAGGCACATTCGTCCATCCTCAAAGACGTGCGCATTGCCGGCTACGGCGAAGACAACTTAGTTTACATTCCCACTGACGATGCCTACGCCATGATTCCCGAAGCGCTGGAGCAGGCCATCTTAGCCGATCTGGAGCAAGGCTACCTGCCCGCCTGCGCAATAGCCGCCGTGGGCACCACGAGTTCTACTGCCATTGACCCGCTGCGGCCCATCGGCGAAATCTGCCGCCGCCACGGGGTTTTCCTGCATGTGGACGCCGCATACGCCGGGGCCGCTCTGCTGCTGCCCGAAATGCGCGGCCTCATTGACGGCATTGAGCAGGCCGACAGTTTGGTGTTCAATCCCCACAAATGGATGTTCACCAATTTCGACTGCACGGCCTATTTTGTGCGCAACAAAAGCTCGCTTCTGCGCAGTTTCAGCATCCTGCCGGAATACCTGAAAACCCCCGAAGACCAGCTCGTGAACAACTACCGCGACTGGGGCATACCGCTGGGCCGCCGGTTTCGCGCCCTCAAGCTCTGGTTCGTCATTCGCACTTATGGCGTAGAGGGGCTTCAGGGCAAAATCCGTTCGCACATCGAGTACGGGCAGCGCTTGGCCGCCGTCATTGCCGCTGCGCCCGATTTTGAACTCATGGCGCCCGTATCGCTCAACCTCGTTTGCTTCCGGTACCGCCCGCAGGCAGCCCTCAGTCCCGAAGATTTAGACCGCCTCAACGAGCAACTCCTGCTGCGCCTCAACGCTTCGGGCCGCATCCTGCTGACGCAAACCCGCCTGTCGGGCCGCTACGTCCTGCGCATGGTGGCCGGTCAGACAGACGCTACCTGGGAGGAGATGGAGAAGGGCTGGCAATTGGTGGCGGAAATGGCGCGGGGAATGGAGGTTTTTTAGTAGTTCGGGGGGTATGAAAATCCTTTAATCCTTTTCACCATGAATCTCAAGGCTACCAGCATCTCGGTTTCCTCGCTCAGCCAACTCCTTCTCGGTACGGCCATCGGTGATGCGTATGGCGCGGGAGTGGAATTTCAGGACCGGAAGCGCATCCGTGCAGAGGTGGACTTTTCTCGCTTTTTCAACTGGCGTGATCAGATTCCCGCCGACGAAAAGTCGCGGGTTGTATTTACCGTCAATTATCACGCCTGGGATTACACCGACGATACGGAGATGACCATAGGCCTCATTCGGGCGCTCATGTCGGGACTGCCGTTTACAGAAGACTTGTTGGTAGCGGAATGGAAAGCCGAGTACGAGCGCGGCATTCGCCAAAAAGGATACGGCAGAAACGGCCACGGTTCGATGAGCTGGTACTACTCCGGCGAAAAAACGATAGAAGAAATCCGAGGTTTCCAACGCCATCGGAGCAACCCCGGCAACGCTCCCGCCACGAGAGCCACTGTGCTCGGTTTGCTGCCCGAACACCTCATACAGGAGTACGCCGCCATCAATGCCAATGCCACCCACCCGCACCCGTACGCGGTGATGTCGAGCCGGTGCATCGCTCTGGCCGCCCGGTGGATGTTGGTTTTGCGAGGGATTCCCTCAGAGGTGATTCGGTATTGCGTGGCTCAAGTAGCGTTGGACGAGGATTTTGCCGCCTATCTTCAACGAGTGGATGCGCTGGGCCGTTATGAAAGTTTGGATCATGGAGATTGGGAAACGCTTTGTGGCCCGCAACCCATTGTGGCGCCCTGGTTTCTACCCGGCATTGAAGGGATGCCTTCTGATTCAAAATTCACCACCGGATGCGCCCTGTACGTTCTCAAACACAGCGCTACGGCTATGGATGCGCTCCGTATGTCGGTGCATACCGGCGGAGACGTGGACTCGCTGGCATCCATTACCACCGGCATCATGGCTGGACGGGAGGGTTTGAACAGCTTGCCGGATTGGATGATGGAGCAGGTGGAGGGCCGGGCGTATTTGGAAAACCTGGCGGAGGAATTGGGGGAGTATCTGTGTAAGTTGTGGGGCCGAGAGAATTGAGAAAAACCGGTCGTCATTTAGATCATACCCCATGCTATTTGTTTGAAACCGGCTTCAACCCCAATGGCTGGGGGGCCGACACGATTACTCTTTAATTCGTTATGGAGATTCACGGAAATTCATTGTCCAACCCCAATCCTCATCATTTTAAAAAATACGGCAGGAAGCCACGAGGCAATCCTATCGGAGGAACAAGACGCTGAGTACCCACCCCCGCCCAACCAAAACCCGTTTTCGCTGTTTTTATTCGCGGTGCAGGCGTGCCGACAATGGCAATTTGCTACCGTTTGCCGTCGTTTAAGGGGCGAATAATAGAAACATCCGACTATGAGAACTTTCCTTTTTTTCGCGTTTGCTCTTTTTGCCGCCTTCCTTCAGGCGCAAGACAGCACCTCCACGCTCACGGCCAAAGGGCTGCCGGCCATGCGCCGCGTGGGCCACATTGCCGTGTATGAAAAATACGACGCGCTGGCGCCGGTGCTTCAACAAAACAACGATACCACTTACGTCATCAATTTCTGGGCCACCTGGTGCAAACCCTGCATCGAAGAAATGCCTTATTTTGAGCAGTTACACCAGAACTACGCCAACAAAAAGGTAAAAGTCATCCTCGTCAGCCTCGATTTTTCGCGGCAGTTGGAGTCCAAGTTGTTGCCCTTTATTGCCGACCGGAAACTGCAACCGGAGGTCATTGCCCTCACCGACAGCAAATACAACGAGTGGATTGACAAAATAAGCCCCGAATGGAGCGGCGCCATTCCCATCACCATTGTGCGCAAAGGCAACGAACGCCGGTTGGTGCTGGAGGAAATGCCCGACTACGAATCTTTGGAATCAATCGTCAAACATTTTATCAACCTGTAAATCTGTTATCAACATGAAGAACAAGTTCTTACTCATGCTCTCCGCCGTTGTCGGCATTGCTTTGTTTGTGGCCGCCGCCTTGCCGCTTGCCACGAACACCGGACTGAAAGTAGGCGACAAAGCGCCTGATTTTCAGCTCAAAAACGTGGATGGCCGCATGGTTTCCATGGCCGATTTTAAAGACGTGAAGGGCTACATCGTCACTTTTACCTGCAATACCTGCCCCTACGCCGTGATGTACGAAGACCGCATCATTGCATTGCACAACAAATTTGCTCCGATGGGCTACCCGGTCATCGCCATACAGCCTAATGACCCGGAAGCACAGCCCGGCGATGCGTTCGATAAAATGCAGGCGCGCGCCAAAGAAAAGGGCTTCCCGTTTGTCTATCTTTTCGATGAAGGCCAGAAGGTGTATCCGCAGTATGGCGCTACCCGCACCCCCGAAATTTATCTGCTCGATAAAGACCTCACGGTGCGCTACACCGGCGCCATTGACGACAATGCTCAAGATGCTGCTGCCGTTACAGTAAAATATGTAGAAAACGCAGTCGCAGCCCTCGAAAAAGGCGGCAACCCGGAGCCTTCTTTCGTCAAGGCGGTTGGTTGTTCCATCAAAGTGAAAAAGAAAGCTACGAACTAATCTTTGCTGTTTAGTCAACGAAATTCATTTGTCAAGAGGGCGGGAAGCAATTCCTGCCCTCTTGTCGTTTCCGCCAAAGGCAGATAAACTGCGCAGCAGATTACTGACGAAGTCAGATGAACTGCGAAGCAGATTACCCGATATACCCCTTCAAAATCTTCTTCGCCAGAGACGCCTTGTGCGCCTCGTCCGGCCCGTCGTAAATGCGGGCGCCCCGTTCCTCGCGGTAGTAATACGACAGCAGCGTATCGTCGGTGACGCCCAGCGCGCCGTGTACCTGCACTGCACGGTCCACCACGCGCTGCAACACCCCGGCTGCAAAAAACTTGATGGTAGAAATCTCCAGGGCAGCGGCTTTTTGACCGCGGGTTTCCATGCTGTGCGCGGCGTGCAGCACCATGAGACGGGCGGCGTCAATTTCGGCGCGACTTTCAGCGATGAAGACCTGCACCATCTGTTGTTGGCCCAATTTCATGCCCGGCGCAATGTCGCGGGAAGCGGCGCGGCGGCACATCAGATCGAAGGCGCGCTCGCAGATGCCGATCCAGCGCATGCAGTGGTGAATGCGGCCCGGCCCCAGGCGTTCCTGCGCCAATTGGAACCCCTCACCCTCGCCGCCGAGGAGGTTGGAAACCGGTACGCGGACGTTGTCGTATTCAATTTCGCCGTGGCTGTGCCAACCATCGCCTGCGTGTCCCATGACGGGGATGTTGCGCAGCAGCCGGAAGCCCGGCGTGTCGGTGGGTACAATAATCATGCTGGCCCGGCGGTAGGGATTCGGGTCATTGGGCGCGGTTACGGCCATGACGATGGCGAAGGCGGCCCCGTCGGCAGAGGTGGTGAACCATTTGCGGCCGTTGATGACGTATTCGTCGCCGTCGCGGAGGGCGGTGGTGCCCATGAGTACGGGGTTGGAGCCGGCAAAATCGGGTTCGGTCATAGAGAAGCAGGAACGGATCTCGCCCTCCAGCAGCGGGTGCAGGTATCGGCGGCGGATGTCGGCGGCGGCGTACTGGAGCAGCAGTTCGATGTTGCCGGCATCGGGAGCCTGGCAGTTGAAGGTGAAATGCCCGAAAGGCGAGGTGCCGAGCAGTTCGCTGAGTTGGGCCACCTCCATGAGGTTAAGGCCTGCGCCGCCGTGCGATTCGGCGTGGTAGGGATTCCAGGCGCCGAGGGCCTTGACCTTGTCTTTTTTGGCGCGCAGGATGGGTTCGACCTGTGAGAAGGGCATGCGAAGCCATTCCAATTCGTAGGGATAAATTTCCTCGCGGAGGAATTCCTGAACGAGGGGATAGAGTGCCCGCAGGCGGTCGGTGGAGAAGAGGTGATTGAGCATATTGGTGTGCGGTTGGTTGCAGCAGGGACGGAAACGGTACCGACGGCAGGGGGCAAAAGCCGGAGCCGGCGGTAAGAGTGGACGGCCCGGCGCCCGCTGCCCGACGGCTACCCTCCATTGGAGGGGCTGGGGGAGGCGACGGGGCGGGCGGCTGCCAAAAAAATATACCTTGCACCGCCAGGTTTTGTGCATAGCCTTCGGCACAAGTTATTGATTAGCAGCGCCCGGCATGACAAAAGCGGCTTCGCACCTGACGGTGCGAGATATAGAAATACCCGGCCTTTGCGCGGGTGTTGATTCAGGAAAAGAGCGTGATGAGAAATGCCGTCACGGAGGCGATGAACCCGGTCATGAACAGGGTGTAGGAGACCGTGAGGTAGCGATATTTTTTGTCGAGCACCTGGCCGAGGTAGTACAAATCGCGGACCATGTGTGCGTAGAGCAGTTCGCCGTCGCGGAAGAGTTCGTCCATGGCGGCTTCGTAGTCGTCGAGGCTGAGGGGGACGAAATTGCCGAAAAAAACGAGGTTGCCTTTGCGGAGATCGGGCAGCGCGGCGCCGTTGCTCAGGCGGGTCACTTTGGGTCGGGCGGCCAGTACGGCGAAGATGAGCGAGCAGAGGCCGGAGACCAAAAATATGATGACGGGCAGCAGTACGGCGGGGTGCGTTTCGCCGATGTTGCGGTAAGAAAGCAAGGTGATGAGCACGCTGATCAGGATGGAATTGACGCTGATCATGATGTTGGCCTTGTTGTCGGCGATGGCGCTGAGGTTGATGTGGTTGCGGTAGTTGGTGCGAAAAAACGACTGGATGGCGCGAAGGGGTACTTTGCGCTCGATGCCTTGAAAGGGGCGCTGCTCGGCGGGCGGCTGTGTGTTGTTGAGATCGTTTTGCATGGTGGCAAAGGTAGGGAATGTTTTGGAGTTTCGGGTTCAAGGTTTCGGGTTCAAGGTTTCGGGTTTCATCCGCCGAAGCCTTGGCGAAGGCGGGTTCAATGTTCTGGGTGGGAACGGCTGCTGGCTACAAGCCTCAAGCTGCAAGCCTCTGCGGGTGGGAACGGCTGCTGGCCGCTGGCTACTGGCTGCAAGCCGCGCTTACCGCGCCACGGCGCGGCTACTGTCCACCGCCTACTGGTAGTTCCCTCACGCTTAGCACCGCCGACCGCTCACCGCCCACTGATAAATCCTTCACTTCCCCAACGCGGCGCGAAAGCGGCGGCCCAGCGTTTGCAGGCGCTCCACGGGTTCGTTGCTGAAAACGAGGCGGACAAACTGCGCGGCATTTACCTCGCCCCAGTGCGTCATGGGCGTGGCTGCGACTTTTCCTTTTTGGAGGAGCCGTTCGGATGCTTGTTGGCCGGTAAGCCCCAGCGGTGACACGTCCACCAATTGCGACCAGCCGCCCTGTGCCGGAATCATGGCGTATTCGGCCAACTGTTCGCACACCACATCGCGGCGCTCTTCCAGGATGCGGCAGCGGCGCAGCACCTCGCTTTCATCGGTTTGCAGGGCTGCCAGCGCACCCGCCTGCGAAATGCCTACTGGCGTGACGACGTTGTAGATGTGTACTTTAGCCAAGTCGGCGACGATGCTTTCCGGGGCGGCCATCCAGCCGACACGCCAGCCGATCATGCCGTATTCTTTGGAAACGCTGCCCAGCGTGATGGTGCGCCCGGCCATACCCGGCAGCGCTGCGGGGTGAATGACTTTTCGCTGGTCGAACAGCACGCGTTCAAACGCCGCATTATAAATGAGCCACAGGTCGCGCTCGATGCAGATTTTGGCGATGGCCTGCCACTCGGCCAGCGTGAGCACAGCGCCGCAGGGCATGGCCGGATTGAGGATAAAAACGGCCTTTGTGCGCGGCGAAACGGCTTGCTGCAAGGCGTCCACATCGAGCCGCCACTCGCCGAACTGCTGCCGGAACGGAACCAAGCGCGGCACAGCGCCGGCCAATCGCACGCGGTAGATCATGCCGGCGTAGGTGGGGTCGGTGAGGATGACCTCGTCGCCGGGATCGGTGACTGCGAGCAGGGCATCGAGCATGGCCTCGGTGGCGCCGCAGGTAATGACGACCTGAGCGGGTGAGTAGGGTGCATTGGCAGACCGGTGCAATTTGTCGGCTATGGCCTGGCGGAGTTCCCATTGGCCGGTGAAGGGCAGGTAGCTGTTGTCGGCGTCGCGTTCGAGGGCGATGCGGGTGGCTTCGATGGCCGCTTGCGGAGGGCGGAGGTCGGTGTCTAAGTTTTCCAAGCGAAGAATGTCGGAATCGGTTCCGGCGGCGGCGGCTACCTGATCTATGGAGAAGCCGGGAAGGTTGTGGAGGCGCGTGGGCATGGCAGGAGTGAGTGGTGAGTTGGTGAGTGAGTGGGCGTAAAGATCATAAGAATCTTCTTCTTTCAGTGTCGGAAGTTGCATCGTGTTTTCTGCATTCAATATCCCCGGCATTGCGTAGCTTTGCGGCTCAATTTCGGAACCGACAAAAATATGGAAGTAAGTACCAGAGTAGAGTTGCGCAATCTCCGCTACCGCGATTATATCGGCCTCAAAGAAGCTATGGTGCAGGCCTACTCCGGCCTCGGAGGGATGGTGTGGGAAGAGGTGCCTATCAAAAAACTGCTCAAAATATTCCCCGAAGGCCAGCTCTGCGTCATCGTGGATGACAAAGTGGTGGCTGCCGCGCTGTCTATCATTGTGGACTACAAAAAATTCGGAGACAACCACACCTACCGCGACATCACGGGCAACGAGGGGTTCGATACTCATGACCCCAATGGCGACGTGCTCTACGGCATCGAACTGTTTGTGCATCCGCAGTACAGGGGCATGCGTCTGGGCCGCCGCCTGTACGACGCCCGCAAGGAACTCTGCGAAAACCTCAACCTCCGCGCCATCATGGTGGGCGGCCGGATTCCCAACTACAAATACCACTCCGAAGAACTCTCTCCGCGCGAGTACATCACGGGGGTGAAACGGAAGGAAATTTACGATCCTACCCTCACTTTCCAACTCTCCAATGACTTCCACGTCAAAAAAATACTCCGCAAATATCTGCCCGGAGATACCGATTCCAAAGAGTACGCCACCCTCCTGCAATGGGACAACATCTACTACCAGGAAGACGAGGTACTCATCAACGCCCCCAAACAGGTAGTGCGCGTGGGTTTGGTGCAGTGGCAGATGCGCCTGTTCGACAACTTCGACGCGCTGGTGCAACAAGTGGAATACTTCGTGGACAGCGTGAGCAATTACAAATCGGACTTCATCCTGTTCCCGGAATTTTTCAACGCGCCGCTCATGGCCGAGTTCAACCACTTGGACGAACCGGTGGCCATCCGCGAACTGGCGAAATTCACCGATCCGCTGCGGCGCAAATTCATGGAACTGGCCTTAGCCTACAATGTCAACATCATCACGGGCAGTATGCCGGTGGTGGAAAAAGGCAAGCTGCTCAACGTTTCTTATCTCTGTCGCCGCGACGGCAGTTGGGACAGCTACTACAAAATACACATCACGCCCTCCGAAGTCAACGCGTGGGGCATGGTGGGCGGCAACAAACTCCGCGCTTTCGATACCGACAGCGGGCGCATCGGCATCCTGATATGCTACGATGTGGAGTTCCCCGAACTGGCGCGCATCTATGCCGAGCAGGGGGTGCAGATTCTCTTCGTTCCCTTTCTCACCGATACCCAAAACGGCTACAACCGGGTGCGCCTCTGCTCCATGGCGCGCGCCGTAGAGAATGAGTGCTATGTGGCCATTGCGGGCTGCGTGGGCAACCTGCCCAAAGTGGACAATATGGACATCAACTTCGCACAGTCGGCCATTTTTACACCCTCCGATTTTCAGTTTCCTACCAATGCCATCACCGCCGAAGCCACGCCCAACGCGGAAATGACCATCATCGCCGACGTCAACCTGGAACTCTTGCTGGAACTACACGAGGTGGGCAGCGTACAAAATCTGAAAGACCGCCGCAAAGACCTCTATGAGGTGGTGTATAAAAAGCGGCGTAAGAAGGTGTAACGGTAGGTAGTTTTCAGGGGTGAGGGGTGAGTATGTGAGGAGTAAGCAACCCGGAACCTTGAACCCGGAACTCGAAATTTGAAATAACAATAACCATGAAATACACACTCTTTGCCATCCTTGTGATCCTTGCAGCAGCAGCCTGCAAAAACGAACCAAAAACCAACGGCAACACAGGCAACGCGCCAAAAGCCAAAACCGAAGCATGGGCCGAAGCTGCCGTGACCGCCGTCAGCAGCCGCGAAACGGCTCTCCTGACCAAAGACTTCTGGGTGTTTGAATATTACGTCATCCCCGGCGACCCGCAAAAAAGCATGTTCAATCGCGGCCTCTGGTATAAGTTCAACATGAACGGGACCTTCGAATACGGTCACTGGGAAGAGTCGCTCGGCACCGGCTCCTGGAAACTGGGAGAATACGAAGGAAAACCCCTGCTCACCGTTGATTCCGGTACCGACAACAGCTTCGACATGTTCTGGGAAATCAATTTCGGCGATTACAGCGGGTTCGAGGCTTCTTTTGTCGCTACCAAAGACTCTCCGCAGGCGGGCACCATGTGCAAAATGATCAACATCATGACACGGCCTACCAAAAAGCAATTTGGCTATGAATAAATCCATCTTTTTCCTGAGCGCCCTTGTGCTGCTCTCTTTTGCGCTGACGTTCATCGCATTTTCATGCAAACAGGCGACTACGGCTACCACCGCACCGTCCGCGTTGGAACCCTCTGCCGCTGCGCCTGCTTGGGCCGACGGCGCCAACATCTACGAGGTCAACATCCGGCAGTACACGCCCGAAGGCAGCTTCAACGCATTTGCCACGCACCTGCCCCGGCTCAAAAACATGGGCGTGGACATCCTCTGGCTGATGCCCATTTTCCCGGTTTCCGAAGAGCGCCGCAAAGGCACACTCGGCAGTTATTATGCCGTATCGGACTTCCGTCAGATCAATCCCGAATTCGGTACGATGGAGGACTTCCGCGCCATGCTCGACGAAGCCCACCGCCTCGGTCTGCGCGTCATCCTCGACTGGGTGCCCAACCACACCGGCTGGGGGCATACCTGGATCAAAGAGCACCCGGAGTATTATACCCAAAACAAAGCAGGTGAAATCGTTGACCCGATTGATCCCAAAACCGGCGAGTCCTGGGGCTGGACCGATGTGGCCGATCTCAATTATGACAATGCCGATATGCGCAAGGCCATGATCGGAGATATGCTCTTCTGGATCAAAGAGGTAGGCGTTGACGGATTCCGCTGTGACGTAGCCGGCGAGGTGCCCGACGATTTTTGGAAAGACGCCACGGCTCAACTCCGTCAGGCCAAATCCGACCTCTTCATGCTGGCCGAAGCCGAACACCCGCCGCATCGCAACGACGCGCACTTTGCCATGTCTTACGGCTGGAGTTTTCACCACCTGATGAACGAGATTGCCAAAGGCGAAAAAAATGCCTCCGATGTAGCTGTCTGGTTAACTGAAGACCGCGCCAAATTCCGCAAGGGCTACCACATGCAGTTCATCACCAACCACGATGAAAACTCCTGGAACGGCACCGAATTTGAACGCATGGGCGAGGCCGTCAAAACGATGGCGGTACTGGCTTTCACTTTCGATGGAATGCCGCTCATTTACTCCGGTCAGGAAGCAGGGCTGAGCAAGCGATTGGCGTTTTTTGAAAAAGATACCATCCTTTGGGACAACCTGCCCGCTTATGAACCTTTCTATCGCAGTCTGCTCGATCTGAAGCATCGCAACAAAGCGCTCTGGAACGGCGCGGCTGGCGGAGAACCGGTCATCATTCCGGTCGGAGACTCTAAAAAAGTGCTGGCTTACCTGCGCGAAAAAGGCGATCAGCGCGTGGTGGTCATCCTCAATCTCAGTCCGGATCCACAAGACATCGTGCTGAAAGACAAGCGCTTGGCCGGCAGTTATTCCAATATTTTTGCCAACAGCAGCACGGCCATTACGCCCGGTATGAGCCTCAAACTCAATGCCTGGGATTTTCTCGTACTAGACAAGTAATCTGCTTCGCAGTTCATCTGCAAGTAAATCTGCTTCACAGTTTATCGTCAGGCGGAATCCGAAATCCTGAATCGGGAATCCGAAATCGGGAATCCGAAATCGGGAATCCGAAATCGGGAATCCG